>OHSK01000449.1_pt1 | contig 22346 bp, 15 predicted proteins | sample 1578701 | NCBI WGS metagenome assembly OHSK01 (sample SAMEA3879503, study PRJEB24766) | human gut metagenome | biome: human-associated habitat; feature: feces | place: USA | collected 1985/1987
TTTGTAGGTCATTCTCTGGAAATGCTCCTCAAGGTCAATGTTTAAAACCTCTTTAAAAAGCTTTTTGAAGAAGCCTTCGTTGATTTCGAGGATTTCATCAACATCAACAAATGAAAGCTCCATATCAATCTGTGTAAATTCAGGCTGACGGTCTGCACGAAGATCCTCGTCACGGAAACATCTTGCAAGCTGAATGTAACGGTCAAAGCCCGCAAGCATAAGGAGCTGTTTGTAAATCTGCGGTGACTGAGGGAGAGCATAAAACTTGCCGTTGTGGATTCTTGACGGAACAAGGTAATCTCTTGCGCCCTCGGGAGTTGACTTGATCATCATAGGAGTTTCAATTTCAACAAAGCCGTTGTCGTGGAAATAATCTCTTGCAACCTTTGCAATCTTACTTCTCATCATAAGATTGTTGAGAAGAGGACGGCGGCGAAGGTCAAGATAACGATATTTAAGTCTTAACTCCTCGTTTGTGTTTGTATCGTCAACAATTTCAAAAGGCGGCGTCTGTGCCTTTGAAAGCACACGCATATCGCTTACAACAACCTCGATATCGCCTGTGGGGATTTCGCTGTTTTTTGAACTTCTTTCGCAAACAACACCCTTTGCGGCAAGAACAAATTCACTTCTGCATGAAAATGCCTTATCAAAAATTTCTTTGTCTGTTTTGTCATTGAATGCAAGCTGAACAATGCCTGTGCGGTCACGCAAGTCAATGAAAATGAGCTGACCGAGGTCACGGCAACGCTGTACCCAACCGCAGACAGTTACCTCTCTGCCGACATCACCGATACGCAAATCTCCGCAATAATCGGTACGCTTCATTCCTGTCATAAATTCTGCCATTGTATATGCTCCTTTATATGAATCGGTCGGCATTTTTAATGTGCCTGACCGACCGAAAATTTTCTTTTATTACTTATTTTTCTGTTCGTCGGAAAGCTGAATTTCGATGAACTTCTCCATGAAATGCCCGTCAAGAGTAACCTCGGCGGTTTCGCCTGTTTCCATATTCTTGACCTTGGCTGTGTTCTGCTCGATTTCGTTGTCGCCCAAAACGATTGAATATCTTGCGTCAATCTTGTCGGCATACTTCATCTGAGCACGAAGTCCTCTGCCGATAACATCGGTTTCGGCAATCATTCCGCAGCTGCGAACCTGTTTGATAAGCTCAAAAGCCTTAACCTTTGCGGCATCGCCCATTGTTGCAATGTAGAGCATACACTCATCATTGTCGGGAATCTCAATGCCCTGCTTATCCATTACCATGAGAAGTCTTTCCATACCCATTGCAAAACCGAGGGAGGGAAGGTGCTTACCGCCGAGCTCCTCGATAAGACCGTCATAACGACCGCCGCCGCAAACAGTACCCTGAGCACCGATACAATCGGTTACAAACTCAAATACTGTCTTTGTATAGTAATCAAGACCTCGTACAATTGTGGGATCAACCGTGTATTCAATGCCTGCGGCATCAAGATATTTCTGAACTGCGTCAAAGTGGTTTCTGCACTCGTCGCAAAGATAGTCTGTAATCTTAGGTGCGTCCTTTGCAATCTCGGAACAGATAGGACTTTTGCAGTCGAGAATTCTCATCGGGTTTTTGTCAAGACGGGAAAGGCAGGTGTCGCACAGCTTGTCCTTATAACCCTCAAAATATGATTTCAAAGCCTTGTGATATTCCGCACGGCAGGTCGGACAGCCGATAGAATTAATCTGAAGATGAACGCTGTCAAGCTGAAGTCTGTTGATTACAGAGCTTACAAGGCTGATAAGCTCTGCATCGGCAACAGGGTCCTGTGTGCCGTACTCCTCAATACCGAACTGGTGGAACTCACGAAGTCTGCCTGCCTGTGGCTTTTCATATCGGTAGCATGAAACAAAGTAGCTTGCCTTAATCGGAAGTCCTTCGTTTTCAAGAGCGTGTTCAAGAACAGCTCTTGCCGCACCGGCTGTACCCTCGGGGCGAAGTGTTACGCTTTCGCCTCCCTTTGTGTCGAATGTGTACATTTCTTTCTGGACAACATCGGTTGTCTGACCAACGCCACGGGCAAAAAGCTCTGTGTGTTCAAACACGGGAGTTCTGATTTCTCTGAAACCGTAGGAGCGAGCCTCCTCACGCATAATCTTTTCAACAAACTGCCATTTGTAGCTTTCCTTCGGAAGAACATCTTCCGTACCCTTGATTTTCTTGGTTATAAGTGCCATTTTTTCCTCCGAAAATTACAATCTTTTATAGAAAAGGGAAACGAAAAAATTTCCCTAAAAAACACAACAATCGGGCAGTATTACACCACCCGATATGTAAAGCGAAAATAATTAAATTATTTGAGAATATTTCTCCAGTCAAGGTCGCCTCTTTCAAGACCGTGGATAAGCACCTCGGCAGTTGCAATGTTTGTTGCAACCGGAATGTTGTGCATATCGCAAAGACGGAGCATATTCATATCGTTAGGCTCGTTCGGCTTTGGATTGAGTGGATCTCTGAAAAAGAGAAGCATATCAATTTCATTGCACGCAATTCTTGCCGCAATCTGCTGACTTCCGCCCTGAGAGCCTGCAAGGAATTTCTGAATTGTAAGACCTGTTGCCTCTGACACCATTTTGCCTGTTGTGCCGGTGGCGCAAAGGTTGTTGCGGCTGAGAACACCGCAGTAAGCAATGCAGAACTGCACCATCAGTTCCTTTTTTTCATCATGAGCTATAAGGGCTATATTCATATATATTTCCTCCAGACATTTATTTCATATCAAATTAGTTTCAAAACTTTAACTCAAAATACCCCGCACAAACTACCCTTTGAACGCAAGGGGAATATGTTTTCCCTCAAGCCTCTGTGCAAGACAGTCAAAAACGGACGCCGCCGCACTCCAGTTAAGTCCGGCAACACCTCGCTGAACAATCACCGAAATACGGATGTCAAACGGCACAAGCGCAATAAGCTGTGTCTGTGTCGCGTCAATAACGCTGTCGAGGTCTTCATAAAAACCGAGCTGTGTAAAAAGCTTTCGGTCAAAGCGGTTGATAACAAGTCGGATATTTGTTTTTCCCATTGACTCAAGCTTTCTTCTCACCTTAACCGCACCACGCACACCCGTCGGCTCTGCATTGGTAACAATCAAGGCTCTGTCGGCAGGAGCCGCCGCAGTTTCAAAGCCCGAACCGATTCCGGCAGGGGAGTCGATAAGGACAAAATCAAAGCTGTCCTTTACTGAGTTGACAAGTTGAGTAAACACCGAGGGACTGAGTTCGTTTTCGGTATCAAAGGGAGCCGCCATAAGGTAGAGGTTCTCATTGTTTTTGCTTTTGTAAACAGCCTCACCGAATGTACAGTTGCCGCATACGGCATCCGACGCATCAAAAATTATGTCCTGCTCCATATCGAGCATAATGTCAAGACCACGCATTCCGCAGTCACAATCAATAAGCAAGACTCTTTTGCCCTGCTTTACAAGAGCAACGGAAAGACAAATGCAGACGGTTGATTTACCCGTTCCGCCTTTTCCCGACGCTACAACTATAACATTATCCATAATAAATTCTACCTCTGCTATATTCTATCACAAAATCCGTTAAAGAGCAAGAAACGAACATTATTTTTATCAGCCAAAATTTTTGTTGATATTTTAGTGATAGTTAATAAAATTATTCTTCATTTTTAACGGTTTGCACAATAATTTCATTGATTTTTAATGCTAAAAGCAAAAAATAAGTTTTTATTGTTTAGGCACTCAGCCACATTATGCGGTCAAAAATTCTTGGTTTTGTTTTAACACAGTGTATTTACAACCGTAATTTCAATTTTTATTTAAAATATGCGTCCAGCAAATCCTTTGCAACCTGCATTGAATATCTGCCCTTTGCACCGTGTTCGATTACAACGGCAATTGCTACCTCGGGCTTTTCATACGGAGCATAGCAAATGAATGTTGTATGGTCTGAACCCGAATTTTCAGCCGTACCTGTTTTGGCGGCAACCTTAACTTTATAATCACCGAACATATAATTTGCCGTACCGTTTTCGTTCTGAGTAACGCCGAGCATCGCCTTGCGGACAATATCAAGATTCTTCTTTGAAATTCCGCAATCACCGTAGCTTTCAACATCTGTCGATTTTACGGTTTTCGTCCGCTCATAATTTGTAACTTTATCAACAATGTGTGTTTTGAGCCTCTCACCGTTGTTGGCGATTGTCGCAACATAGGTTGCAAGCTGAACGGGAGTAAATGCGTTGTCGGACTGACCGATTGCAGCTGAAACTGTGTTGCCAACCTGCCAATCTGTGCTGTCTCTGCCTGCAAGAGTTCCCTTTGATTCCTCAATTTCAACACCCGTGTATTCACCCAGTCCGAACTTCTGCGCATACAGATACATCGGTTCAATTCCGAGCCTTCTGCCCGTGTCGGCAAAAAAGTAGTTGCACGATTGTTCAATTGCGCCCGTAACATCAAGACTGCCGTGATAGTGCATACACCTTACCACATTGGTAGGGTAAAAATCATAGTCCTGTTTGCAGTAGATTTTCGTTTTATCGGTTATGATTTTCTCCTCAAGAGCCGCACCCGCAACACACGGCTTGAACACCGAACCGCAGGCGAATGTTCCGACTGTTGCACGGTTGTACATCGGAGAATTTTTGTTTTCGGAAAGTTTGACATAGTACGAGCCGTATTCGCTGTACCTGTCCAAATCGTATGTAGGATAGCTTGCCGCCGCAAGTACCGAAAAATCCTTGACCGACAGCATTACAACTGCACCTGTTTCACAGTCCTCACCGTTATTTTTCTGTCCCGATTCCTTACCTGCCTGCTTTGCCGCTTTGACATTTTCTTCAAGCGATTTTACAGCGGTTTTCTGCAATTTTGAATCAATTGTAAGGTAGACCGTGTTACCCGGTTTTGCACTCTCGGTTTCAATGCTTTCAACAAGAGTTCCGTCGGCATTTCGCTGAATAACCCTTGTTCCGCCCTTGCCTTTGAGGTCATCTTCACAGGCAAGTTCAATTCCGAATTTGCCTATCTTATCATCATAGGAATAGTTCTTGCCCTGTTTTTTCAGCTCATTGTATTCATCTTCCGACAACGAACCGAGTGCGCCGAGGATGTGCGGTGCAAGGTCGGGGTCCGAAGCACCTCGTGTGAGGTAGGTCTGAATTTCAACACCGCTCACACCCTGAGTATTTTCGCTGACGGCATTCACGGCACTTCGACTGATATTTTCGGCAAAAACATACGGATTTGAATTTGAATAATTTTCAAGTTCCATATTGTAATGAATTGAAACGAGCGTTGTTTTTTGACTTAGACTTAACCTGTCGGAAATTTTGTAGCGTTTTAAAAGTGCGTCAAAGCAATCATCGGCACTTGTGTTCCTGTCCATGTCAAGAAAATCCGATGACAGAAGTTTTTTCGCATCTTCTTCACGGCTTGTTTTATAAACGCAACTGCCGTCCGAGCCGACCGAAATCGGCAATGAATCTGTTCTTGTATCTCCCGTTTTTGTGAGAATATCAGCAAGTTCAAGTAAAATTCCGTCAAGCCTGTCCTCCTCAATATAAAGCTTGTTGAGGACTATTTTATACTTTGTGGTGTTTACAACAAGACCTACACCGTTGCGGTCAACGATTTCGCCCCTTGTTGCGTCGGTTTTTTCGGTATATCCCGTTGATTTTGCGGCAAGACTCTTGTAGCTTTTTCCCTGTACAAGCTGCCAATCGACAAGCCTGATTGCAAAGCCTGCAAAAATTGCGGCTGTTATTATTATGCAGACTGTTGTTCTGCTCTTTTTACTTTTTTTGCCGTTTTTTCTGCTTTTGCCGAATCTCATACCGAACCTCCCTTTCACAAAGATTAAAGATTTTTGTTTAAAAATGCCGTAAGAAAATACAGCGGAATTGTCACGGCAAATGTGTAAAGTATTCTTGAAATGTAGTGCCGTACAAACAACACGCAACCGCTGTCAAGCCCTGCAATCAAGACGAACAGCAGATAATAAATCAACATTACCGACATCACCGCCGCAAATGAAAACACGATAACGGTAACAAATGACGGTACAAAATATTTGCTGAATACAAAGTTTTCCGCATAGCAGACAATCGTAAGTGCAAAGGCAAAATAGCCGATACTGCCGTCAAATGAAATATCCGTCAGCACACCGCACAACGCACCGAAAATTACCGACGGCAAAGTGTTTTCAAAAGAAGCAATGCAGAGTGCAAGTGAAATCAACATAAGCGGTCTGCCGCCGAAAATTTCGGGAATTATAAAACCAGAACCCTGAAAAACATACAGAATTATTAACAGCAGGGAATAGCCGAAAAATCGAAAAAAAGTTCTTGAAGCTCTCATCATTTTTTAACCTCGCCCTTGCCGTCAAAATCGGTAATAATTGCGGCAGAGGTCACGGTGCGGATGTCCTCATACGGCTCAACAACAGCATAACGGGTTGTGTCATAAGAATTGAACTTCAGTTCTTTAACCTTGCCGATTATGAGATTTTTCGGATAAACTCCGCCTGTTCCCGAGGTTACAACAATGTCGCCTACTTTGATTTTGTTGTTCTCTGCAATCTTTGTCAGACAGGTGAGATTATCGTCACAATATTCAGCGTTTCCGCTTATGATTCCGTTGTCGGAAGTCTTTTTGTCAATTGCAGACGCTTTGGTGTCGGGCGAAAGAATTGTTCTTACCCGACAGGTTGTGAGTTCAACATCACTCACCCAGCCGATAAGACCGTTTTCCGTGATTACGGGATCATTTTTTTCCACATTGTCTGTTGAACCCTTGTCAAGAGTGAACGAGTAGAAATCATCGTTCGCATCCCTTCTCAGCACACCTGCCGGAAGAATGTCGTATGACGGATTTTCCTTTTTCAGCTCATAATATTTCCACAGCTTTGCATTTTCTTCCTTGGCGTCAAGGTAGTCAACAAGCTGTTCACGAAGTTCGGCATTTTCCTTTTTAAGCTGTTCGTTTTCTTTTTCAAGTTCTTCCTTTGATTTGTCGGAAGACGCCGCACCTGCGGACAGCGTTGAAAGTCCTTTTGTAACCGTGTTTACCGCACCCGAAAAAATGTTAATGCCGTTATGAGAGAAAACACTCATCACAGTTAGTATGACGAGTGTAATTATCAAAATTTTTGAGTTTTTATTATGTAAAAATTTTCTCATATCTCATATTTATATTACAAATACGGTCGGGCGGTGTTTTTTCAATCTGCCCGACCTTACTTTGTCGATTTTTATTATCTGTCGTGCTTGTACTGAACACCGAGCGGTTTGCCGAGTCTTTTGCCTGCACCGTCAACAACACAGTCAAGCGGTCTTTCGGCAATGTGAACAGGCATACCCGTCTGTTGCATAACAAGCATATCAAGTCCCTTGAGTAACGCACCGCCGCCCGTGAGCATAATACCGTGGTCGATTATGTCGGCAGAAAGCTCAGGCGGAGTTTTTTCAAGAGTGGTTCTGATTGCCTCAACAATTGTTGCAAGCGGATCGGCAAGAGCCTCTCTGACCTCGGCTGAGGAAATTGTAATATCCTTTGGAAGTCCATCAACAAGATTTCTGCCCTTGACAACAAGGTTTTTTTCTTCCTCACCCGGATATGCGGAGCCGATTTTCATTTTGATGTCTTCGGCAGTTCTTTCACCGATGAGAAGATTATATTTTCTTTTAACATAGGTTGAAATCGCCTCGTCAAACTTATCTCCGGCAACTCTTACAGAACAGGCTGTAACAATGTCACCGAGAGAAATTACGGCAACCTCGCTTGTGCCTCCGCCGATGTCAACAACCATACTTCCGCACGGTTCGTCAACGGGCATACCTGCGCCGATTGCGGCAGCCATTGGTTCTTCGATAAGAACAACGGGAGGCTTTGCACCTGCCTGATATGCGGCATCCTCAACAGCCTTTCTCTCAACCTCGGTAACACCCGAAGGCATACAGATTATAACTCTCGGCTTGCTGAAAATTCCGGGTTTCACCGCCTTTTTAATAAAGTGCTGAAGCATTTTTGCGGTTATTTTAAAATCTGCAATAACACCGTCCTTGAGCGGACGAACCGCAACTATGGAACCGGGAGTTCTGCCAATCATTTCTTTTGCCTGTGAGCCGACTGCAAGAACCTCGTCGGTACGCATATCAACTGCGACAACGCTCGGTTCACGCAAAATTATTCCCTTTCCTTTAAGACAAACAAGAGTGTTTGCAGTTCCAAGGTCAATTCCTATATCCTTTGAAAACGAAAACATCCCACAGCCTCCTTTTACGCTGTAATACCCAAATGTATTTTACTCAGGCAGTATACTTTTATCATATATCTTTTCACAAATAAGGGCAATGATAAATTGTCGAAATTCTTTTATTTTTTACCCGTTGAGCCAAAACCGCCCTCGCCACGCTCTGTGTTGCCAAGCTCCGCAACCTCTTCAACATCACACGGAACAACAGGAGCGATGACCATCTGACAGATTCTTTCAAACGGCTCAATCTCATAAGGCTTGTCCGAAACATTGCAAAGACCTGCGCAGATTTCTCCACGGTAGTCGCTGTCAACAACACCCACACCGTTTGAAAGGCAGATGCCGTGCTTGATTCCCAGACCGCTTCTTGCATAGAGAAATGCGGCAACGCTGTTGTCGGGAAGTTCAATTGCTATACCTGTCGGAACAAGCACAAGCTGACCCGGATTGATTGTGATTTTTTCGTCAATGCAAGCATATAAATCCATACCGGCAGAACCGTTTGCATTGTCTTTTACCTTTTTTATTTTAACAGTCATAGTTTACCATCCTTCATTTCCTGCAAAAATTTGCAGGAATTATTCATTACTGTTTTTATTTTTCTCTAAAAAAATTATTTATTGCAAAAATGTAATTATAAATCTCTGTTAAACGGAAAAATCACTTTTTCCACAAAACAATAATGATTATTTTAACATTTTCAACAATCTAATTAACACCTCGGCGGTACAGTCCATATGTTAATTTATCTTTCAACATCGGATAAAGGCTTGATTCGTTAAGACTTTCCACGGTTTCCACATAGTTTTCAACACTAAATCTTAAAATGTTGAAAGATGTTAAAAGTGTTAAATTTTGTTTATCCGGAACGAAAAGCAAGTCACAATTCAGAACCTCGGTACAGTTTCCGTCGCATTTCAGTAAAAATTGTTTGCCGAGTCGGTCTTTCATTTTTGAATGATTTTTGCAAGTTTTGCAGTCTATACCTGCGCCCTTGACAGGACAACTCCTGCAAAGCATAAGAGGAAGGTAGCCGTAGCTGATAATTCCCCTCGGAATGTTGCCTCCGAGTGCGTTAATTCGCTTAAAATCGAGTTCAAAACTGAGTTCTGCGTCCTTGATTCCGTATTCCTCCGCCCACAAAAGGTCGAGAGTATTTACAAAATTCATTCCGAAACCCGAATGAAGTGTGAAACCGAGATTTTTGGCAATGTGTAATGCTCCAAGATTGTTGCACAACACATCGGATATGCCGATTTCTTTCATCTCGGAAAGCTTTTTTGCAATCGTATCTTCCCGTCCGAACATTCCTCTCGGAATTTCAACACCGATGTTAAAGCCCTCGTTTTTGAGCCTAACAAGCTCCCTTTTGTCGGCAAAAAGCGGAACAAAAACAAGCTCGCATTTTTTAAAAGCATTGGAAAGCTTTGTCTGAGTCACTCTTGCACGGGTGGATTTTTCCACAGGCGGTGTGAATTGAGGAAAAGTTATTTCGTAATCACGGTTGATTTTGTAGTTGTGAACAACACTTCTCGCCGTATCGAGTTCGTCAAGAACATCTCTGCGCAAGGAATTGATAATTGAAAGCGGAATAGAAATGTCATCATCAATATTTATGTTCACATTGGTGGGATTATATGCCGTTGAGCCTGTTTTTTCAAGCTGTTTTCTGCACTTTTCCGCATCAATCGGTCTGTTAATCGCTTTTTCGGTTACGGTATCCGCAATCTTTCTGATGGTGTGAACTCCGTCAGAGGCGACTAAAACGGGATTTTCGCCGAGTTTTGCCGTAAAATCAAAGGTTATTTCAACATTTCCAATTTCGTCCTTGTAGGAAGAACGGATTGCCGAAAACAGCTTTTCATCGGCAGAAACAACATCCGATTTTGTTCTTGTGCCGAACATATGACTTCCCGTTTTGCCGATGTAATAAGCGTCTGTAAAGCCTGTTCGTGAAAAAACTCCTCTGAGCATCTTCTGAGTTTTGTCGCTGATAAATCCGAAATCACGCTGTTCAACACACGCTCTTACTGCGGCTGAAACATACTCGGGGCGTTTCATTCTGCCCTCAATTTTAGCCGAGGCAACCCCCATATTTTGAAGTTCATCAAGGTAATTTACAATACTGTTGTCTTTAAGACTTAAAGCGTGACCGCCTTTTTGATTGTTTACGGAAAACGGCAGTCGGCACGGCTGGGCACAGGAACCACGGTTTCCGCTCCTTGCACCAATCATTGCGCTGAGGTAGCATTGTCCCGAAACGCACATACACAATGCACCGTGAACAAAAACTTCGAGTTCAACCGGAATTTCACAGCATTTTTCAATCTCTTTTTTGCTCATTTCACGGGCAAGAACAACACGCTTGAAGCCCATTTCATAAAGTGCCTTTACTCCGGATGCGGTGTGAATGCTCATCTGGGTTGACGCATGAAGTGCAAGGTCGGGAACAAGCCTGTGTGCAAGCCTTGCTACACCCATATTCTGAACAATAAGTGCGTCAACATCAGCCTCTGCGGCTGAAATTATGGCTTTTTTCAGCTTTTCAAGCTCGTCATCGAACACAATCGTATTGATTGTGACATACACCTTTACACCGTGAATGTGACAGTATGCCGTTGCTTTCTTTAGTTCTTCATCATCAAAATTTTTGGCAGATGAACGGGCGGAAAATGCCTTTTCGCCAAGATACACTGCGTCTGCTTCGCTCCTTACGGCGGCAATTACACTGTCAAAGCTTCCCGCCGGAGCAAGTATTTCTATCTTTTTCATTTCTTATCTTCATCAAACAGAGAAAACTGCGTCATTGGAACATAACCGAGAAGTTTTTCATTACGCAATTCCTGTTCTGTTTTTTTAGCCTCGTTTGACAGAACATTCACGGGTATATCATCTGACTGCTCTGTCATATTATTTTTTGCATCTGAAGTCTTTTTTTCCATTGGAACTGAATCTTTTTCAGGCTCTGATTTTTCAGATTCGGCTTTTTCTTTGCCTTTCTCAACACTTTCGAGCTTTTCTTTAAGCTGTGAAACCTCGTGTCCGAGAACAGCAAGTCTTTTTTCAAGCTCTTTATTATTATTTATAAGTCGAGTGTTATCGTTCATGGCCTCCGTAAGCTTTTCTCTGTATTCCTTGCAAAGCCTGTTAAGATCATTTGTCTGCTGAATAATTTTGTCGGCTTTTTCAACATAGTCTTTGTTCTTTTTAAGAGCCTTGTTGCGGTCATCGCAGAAGTTAAGCGCCGCAAGAACCGCACAATCACGGGTATCAAGCTGCTTTGTGCTTTGGGCGGCTTTTCTTATGTGAGAAAGCACCTCGTTTGCTACCTTTTGAACATACTTTTCATCATCTGTTGTGATAAGTGAATAACTTCTTCCCTCAATCTGAACGCTTACTCTCTTTTTCTCCATAGGAAATGCATCTCCCTTTTATAGCTTTTTCGTCCTCGTTTGACTTCTTTGCATATATAATCATTTTACATTATAATATAAAATCGGAAATAATAAAAGAGCAAAGAGAATATTGTTTAAATATTTTTTCATTCGTAGGCAAATTTGGCGATTTTATGCTGTTTACAACTTAATATCGGTTGAAATATTTATTCTCTTATGATAAAATAATCTTTGCGTCATTTTGGCGGATTTGTCTTAATTTCCGATTAACAGGGCATAACCGCCAAAACAAAATTGACATTTCGGAATATATTATTATGGGAAGTGATTATATGCCCGTACCGTTTGATTCACGAAAAATTTACTATCGTTCACCGTTTGGTGCGGTTGAACAGGGTACCGAGATTCATTTCAGAATTCTTTTGCCTAAGGCGGAGCATACACAAAAAGCACACTTGTGTGTAAAGTATGATTATGACTGCAACTGGGAATTTACCGAGCTTATCTGGTGCGGTAAATTTGACGAGGATACCGAAATTTGGGAGTGCGATTTTACTCCGAAAAAAATCGGACTTTATTGGTATAACTTTAAGCTTACTGCCATTGATAAAACAAGATATGTTATCCCGTCCGATCCGTATAAGGTCAGCACCATTGAAGACTATATGGGCAGAAGCTGGCAGATTACCTGCTACAAAAAAGGCTTTAAAACTCCCGGCTGGCTTGTCGGTGGAATTATGTATCAGATTTTTCCCGACCGTTTTTATTTCAGCGGTGAAGAAAAGAATATAAAGCGTACCGACTTCAAACGCAACAAGGATTGGTATGCTCTCCCCGAATGGAAACCCGATGAAAACGGAATGATTAAGAACAATGATTTCTTTATGGGCGACCTCAAGGGAATTACGATGAAGCTTGATTACCTTGAAAGCCTCGGTGTAAGCTGTATTTACCTTAATCCTATCAGCGAGGCATACTCAAACCACCGCTATGATACGGGCGACTACTCAAAGGTTGATCCGATTCTCGGAACGGAGGAAGATTTTAAGCACCTTTGCGCAGAGGCTAAAAAGAGGGGAATACACATCATAAATGACGGTGTGTTCTCTCATACGGGAAGTGACAGCGTTTACTTCAACCGTTACGGCAGATACGGCAAGGGCGGTGCGTATAATGACAAAAACTCACCGTATTTCAGTTGGTACAAATTCAACGAATGGCCGAACAATTATCAAAGCTGGTGGGGCTTTGATACTCTGCCCGAGGTTATTGAGGAAACTCCGTCATTCAACGAATATATCAACGGCAAAGACGGCATTGTCAGAAAATGGATGAAATGCGGTAACTCGGGTTGGCGACTTGATGTTGCAGATGAACTTCCCGATGTGTTCATTGAAAATCTACGCAAAGCAGTTAAGGACGAAAATCCGAACGCCTTTCTTGTAGGTGAAGTGTGGGAGGACGCAAGCAACAAGGAAAGCTACGGTGCAAGAAGAAAGTTCTTGCTCGGCGAACAGTTTGACTCCGTTATGAACTATGTGTTCAGGGATGCAATTCTCAACTTCTGCAAAGGTCAGCACGGCAAATACACAATGGATCTGATTATGAGCGTAATTGAAAATTATCCCCGTCCTGTTCTCAGAGTGCTGATGAATTCACTTTCGACTCACGATACCGAAAGAGCAATCACAGTTATGGCAGGCGAACCGCTTGACGGCAAGGACAGAGAATGGCAGGCTGACACTAAGCTTGATGACGAGCATAAAAAACTCGGTGTAAAGCTGCTCAAGGTTGCAAGCGCAATGCAGTTTACTCTCCCTGGATTTCCGTGTATTTATTACGGTGACGAGGCAGGAATGGAGGGATATCGTGATCCGTTCAACCGTTGCTGTTATCCGTGGGGCAAAGAAAATAAGGAACTCATTGAATGGCACAAAAAACTTGCCGATGTCAGAAAAAGCTGTTCGGCATTGTGGGACGGTGATTTTATAAATGTTCTTTCGGAGGAAAGAAGAATTTCATATATCCGCCACGACAAAGATTCCGCTATTTTCTGCACATTCAATCTCTATGATTATGAAGTCGAGGCAAAAATGCCGCCCGGATATGCTGACGGCGAGCCTGTTTTCGGTTCAAAACTTGAGAACGGTATACTCACAATTCCGCCCATGTCGGCAGAATTTGTAGTTCTTGAACTCGGTATATGATGTATATAGTATAAAACAGAATAAAATATAATTACAAGCGACAGAAATTAAACTGTCGCTTGTTTTGTTGCGGTATTTATATGTTTGTTATATTTGATTTGCCGACTTACTCATCTTCCGTTATCGGCGGAATAAAGCATTCTATCGCACTGCGAAGCTTGGGATGACGAATGACAAAATGGATTGCAGGCGTTTTTCCTTTGGACACCATCACCCATTGTCCCTCGTGAATTATAATTTTCAGATTATGAAATGCGTGCGCTGTACTGCACTTTAATGTGTAATTCGGGTTCTGCTCTGCAAAAGCCATTGATTCTTTCAAATGGGCAGTATATTCCTCTTCGTTATACGGAATATCCTCTTCACAAAATATACCCGAAAGTTCCAGCATGGGAGGACTTTTCGTAAAATTTTCCTGTACAAAATCAGATATCTCATCTTCAATTCTTTCATTTTCAAGAATTATTTTCATTCGCTGTCTTTGTGTTTTTGCGTACTCTTTTATCTTTTCTTTTAGCTCTGCATTAATATTGTTCCGTGTAAGAATACGGTTGAGAAGTTCATCGCTTATTGTATACAACGGCAGAGAGGACAAAATACTGCGGCGTTTGCCTGCTGTTTTTGTATCGGCAAGAAGAAAGGCATTCAGCTCATTTTTTCGTTCACTGCGATAAATTTCCATTAAAGCATAGGCATTTTTCAGCATTTCCTCGGCTCTTTTTCGGTAATATTCCACCTCACGCTTTACCTTTGTCAGATAGTATTTGCCGTCGGAATGGTATCCGGCAACAGCTTCGCCCGAAAGTGCGGCAATTCCCGACACCTTCAAAAAATGCAGAAAGACATCATTCGGAGCATTCTTGAAATAGTAGGGAGAAATCTGCCCTGTCATATACATCGGTATCCAGCTTTCAAGACCAAGCATCATCTCATCAAAAGAACGGTCAAGATTATGTATTTGATGAAGATGCAGTCCTTTTTTTAGCATCATCGCCATACCGAACATCCATTTTTTTGGGAACTCCGGATCCTTTGCCATTTCCTTCATCGGCATATCGCTGTACATTATCACAGGGGCTGATGATTTTGAAAGCACGGTTGATTTCAAAAAATCAAGCTCGCTCTCCATCATTTCTTTAATACCGAAATATGTCTTGGAGGACGGAATCTGAAACGGTACGGACGGAACTTTCAGCTCATCAAACTTGATAACCCTGATATATTCGTTCAAATCAAAGTCATCCAGCTTGCTTAAGAATTTTGAAACGCTGTTGCTTTCGGCTTTCTGCACAGGCTGTTTCAAAAGCCAGCTTTTTATTTTTGCGTATCGAACCGACAAATCATAAATTTCATCAATATCACAGCCAATCAATTCTGCAACAGCACCGATTTCGGACTGCGTCTGCATTGTTCTTGTAACAAAGGAAGCAACCGCAGATGCAAAACGCTCGGCATCTCCGGGCTTTCTTGATCCGTTACGAATGCGAAAAACAGCAGACGCATCATAATTTGTGTACTGACACAACTGCGTCAGATTGACATTGAGTGCAGAGAGAAGTGTGTTGAAATTTTTCCGCAGTAATTCCTTGTCTGTGGATACAAAATCATCGCAGCTTACAAACGCTTTTTTCACAGCGTCAGCGGTGATTTGCAGCTCTCCTTTTTGTGCGGAAATCTGTGCCAGCGCACAGCATAAATCCTCAAAAGGCTTTGTTCCAAATTCGGGTACTCGTTCGCCGTTTCTGTATCGGCTGAGAGATGCCGCAGAAATGCCGGATAAATTACAGATATCTTTTCCCGTACAGGACAACTGCTCAATATAATCGTTTAATTTTTCAGAAAATTTCATAGATATCACTCCAAACGAGTTTGTTTTTAACAATGTTATAAGAGTATATTACAGAATAATTCCAAAATAGTCAATTGACTTTTTTGGAATTATGGTAAAATTGTGCGTAAAATATGCTAAAATAATGGTGAAATCTTTGACAGGTATACGGGGTTGTGTTCATCACAGCCAACCTGCCAATATGGCGGTAACGGACGGTAATAATACCAAACGGATACAGCCAAAAAATATTTTATGCGGCGTTAGCCGTTGAAAGGAGAAGATGAATATGAAAAAAACAAAACCAAAAAAACTGTTGACTGTTCTGCTGACCTTGTACTTGGCGCTATCCATTGTACCGATTACAGCATATGCCGGTGTAACAGATGTGACCGGAGACAATACCACTAACACCTATAGCCATTTCTATCACACAAAGGTTGAAACAACTGCGCAGGCCACCATTAAAGATGCAGACGGCAATGTGATAGAAACAACAGAAGTGACCAAATCAGGGGATTTCGTTGAAGGCAATGTTAGCAGTGATGCGGTGCAGGCAGAAATCAAAAGAATTGATGATGAAATCAATGCACAGTATTCTTCAAGAGGAAGCATTACCATTGAAAATCGTAACGGCAATATGGTGTTTGATCATTTTGAGAGTAGTAATATTATTGGAATGACACCGGGTGACAATATACTTGTCGGCGATCAGGATGCTCTTGAAAACGCAGCTTCCGGAAGTGTGAATAAGAATCTTGTTGTTCATGAATATCAAGTGTATCAGACAACCTATGACCTGATTGTGCAAGCTATTGATGAAGGTTCTCAGGACGAAGCGACCATAAATAACGCCTACATTCGGAATGTAAAATTCGCTTATCGTTCGGGTGACACTCCGCAGGCAACGGCAGAGGTATTGGTGGATCCTTTATTTGAAGAATATGAGATTGCCTATGAATGCTGGGAGAAAATGGAGAACGGAGAGCCGGTTGCGTTCTGGTATTCCGATGAAAGCAAATATACTCCTTCCATGAAAAAGATTACTCAGTTTGAAGAGGGTAAAACCTATATGTACTCCATCGAGTTGAGAGAGAAAAACGGATATACCTTTGCGGATAATTGCTCCGTTACGATAAACGGGAACCCAATATCGGCAACCGCCAATGCAGTTAAAACCGTGGATGGCTTGTTTGTTATGAATGTTGACATGATTAATCCGAAACCAGCTTTCAAAGAAATTTCCGTCGTTGAAATCAACAACGCAACCCTGACCTTTAAGGACGGCGATAAGCCTGTCTTTACCGGCACAACGCCGGACGACGCACCGTATGTCTTGGTATTTGAAGAATGGAGAACTGACGGCGAATGGACACGCTCGGACGAATGGTTTAACAATGCTGACCATCATGGCAATGATAAGGATATAACCGCATTTGATAAAAACAAAAGCTATAATTACACTTTTTATATCAAAACAAATCATAAAGCCTACGAAGAGGGCTGGTGTTTCGGTCAAAATACTAAACTGAAAATCAACGGAAAAGAAATATCACTTACACGTAATATTTCAGATAACGAAGGTCATTTTTCAGGTGCAACCGATATTATCATGACACCAACTGCAGAAATCTCCGTTATTGAAATCAATAACGCAACCTTGACCTTTAAGGACGGCGATAAACCTGTCTTTACCGGAACGGTGCCTGAAAACGATCAGTATGCATTCCGTTGCGAATGGTGGAGCTTAGACGAGAATACCGGCATAGTTTCCACAGAGCCGGAGTGGGGCGGCGACATTTATAAAAACAAGATCACCGCTTTTGAGGCAGGAAAGACCTATCACTATGGTGTATATGTGACTGCATATACTGCCGACATCTCTCCCGATGCCAAACTAAAGATTAACGGTCGGGAAGTGAAGTACACTCGCATAGGCGATGAAAGTGACACCCAGAGTTTTTGGGTTGAAACCGACCTTACTATGACTCCTGCCGCAGACGGACATACACACAACTACGGTACGGAATGGAAGTATGATGAAACAAATCATTGGCACGAATGTGAGTGCGGCAACAAGGCTGATATAACAGCTCACAACTTTAAATGGATTGTTGACAGGAAAGCCACTACTACCGAAAAAGGCTCAAAGCATGAGGAATGCACCGTCTGCGGTTACAAAAAAGCTGCCGTTGACATTCCGAAAATTGATTCTCACAATCACAACTACGGCACGGAGTGGAAATATGACAGCACAAATCATTGGCACGAATGTGAAGACGGCAACAAGGCTGACATAACCGCTCACAACTTTAAATGGATTGTTGACAAGGAAGCCACGGCTACCGAAAAAGGTTCAAAGCATGAGGAATGCACCGTCTGCGGTTACAAAAAGACTGCCGTTGATATTCCTGCAACCGATTTTAGAAAAAGCTCGGACGACCAACCGAATAAGCCTATAAATACTGCCTCTTCCGAAAGCAGTTCTGCTGACCAAACAAACAAACCGATAAATACAGCCTCACCGAAAACAGGCAATACCGATAATATGATTTTGTGGATTGTCCTGCTGATTATCGGCGGCGGTGCATTCATTACCGCAACGGCTGTTGACAGAAAGAAAAAGTAAAACAAATAACAGAACAGATTAAACTATAAGGCGGCTATCGAAAACGATAGTCGCCTTGTCTTTTTGCAAAATTCATTTTTAATTTGCGTTTGTTGTTACCTGAGTTGCGTTTGCCACATAGCTTTCATACTCGTCAATGCCCCAGTTTTCTTTTACTTCATCAGAGATAGGAAAGGTGCGAAACAGCATTGTACTGCGTTCACTGTCTGCCTTATCCTCATTGGTGCTGAGAGCATAGACATTGCCGTTGTACCACAGCTCATTTGTATTTTCAAAGGTTGTAAGATAGAAAATATCCTGAATTGTATCAACCTTATTAATGCCCATTCCGCTTACTGCGGCAGCCATTACGGCACTTTTCATCAGGATTGTATCGCTGTTATTTTTCTCGTTTTCAATCGAAACAAAGTTGCTCATTGTTGTTCCGAGACCGATATTCATGATATAATTTGTCTTTGTTTCAACAGAGGCTGTGAAGCTGATTTTATCGGCATCGTAGTAATAATACTGATACTCCGTTCCGTTTGCATCATTCTGAGGACTGCCGAGCATTTTCCAACCCTTTGGATTAATCATATCAAGATTACCCGCCTCTTTGAGCATTTCGTTGTAATTATATGTAAATTCTTCAAGGGTGATTGCGTAGCACATTCCGTTTACATTTTCACTTTCTTTGCGAATGTTCGGATTTTCTGTTACCTTTGCCTCATCAAGAGTAGAAAATTTATCGGGCGCATCTACTACACCCGAAACATCGGCATTCTTCTTGTCAGAACAGCCGAAAAGTGAAAGCATGAGGATTGCCGCTACAATCAGAACTAAAGATTTTTTCATCAAATCACCAGATTTTCATATGTGTCAAAAACTCCACTTAAAAAAGTGGAGTTTTCTTATTTTTATCAATTATTCTTCCGTATTTTCTTCGGTTGAATCAGAAGTTTCACCCTCGTTATTTTCGGAAACTTCTTCTGCAACCGCTTCTGACGGTTCGCCGTTTTCTGCGTTATCTTCGCTCTCGGCTGATTCATCATCTTCACCGTCAATGTGGGGAACACGGGCGATTGTTACAACCCTGTCGTCACCGTTTACTTTCATTACGGTTACACCCTTTGAAGGACGGGCGCAAACACGAATTGATTCGGCGGCAATTCTGATAATAATGCCTTCTTCTGAGATGATAATAATATCATCGTCAAGGTTAACCACCTTGATAGCGGCAACATCGCCGTATTTTTCCGTGTGGTAGTTGGTAAGACCTTTACCGCCACGGCTCTGAATACGGTAATCATCGGGACTTGAAAGTCTGCCGTAGCCTGTTTCGGAAACTGTGAGAACAAGACCGCCCTCACGGACAACACTCATTCCGACTACGCAGTCGCCCTCTTTGAGAGCCATTGCCTTAACACCTCGAGCCTGTCTGCCCATTGCACGAATATCGGTTTCGTTAAAGCGGATAGCCATACCCTTCTTGGTAGCGATAATAACCTGACTGTTACCGTCGGTCATTCTTACCCACGCAAGTTCGTCACCCTCGTTAAGTTCAAGAGCGATAAGACCGCCCTTTCTTGAGGTATTGTATGCATTGAGTTCAATACGCTTGATAATGCCCTGACGAGTGACCATAACAAGGTATTTTTCCTCGTCAAATTCAGGCACTCTTATCATTGAGGTTACCTTTTCATCGGGTGAAATCGGGATCAGATTTGCAATATTCACACCCTTTGACTGACGGCTTCCCTCGGGAACTTCATAGCATTTAAGGCGATAAACTCTGCCCTTGTCGGTAAAGAACAGAACATAATCATGTGAATTGATTACGAACATTTCAGCCGCAATATCTTCTTCACGGCGTGACATACCCGATACACCACGACCTCCTCTGCGCTGAATTTTGTAGGTATCGGCAGAAAGACGCTTTACATATCCAAACTGTGTAAGTGTAAGAACGCACTCCTCCTGCGGAATAAGATCCTCAATATCAACCTCACCGCTGACAGCACAAATTTCTGTTCTTCTCGGGTCGGCATATTTATTACGAATCTGCATAATTTCTTCTTTTACGATTTCAAGCTGTCTTGGCTCGCTTGCAAGAATTTCGAGATATTCTTCAATCTTTGCGTGGAGGGCTGCAATCTCATCCTCAATCTTAGTCTGCTCCATATTTGTGAGCTGTCCGAGACGCATCTGAACGATAGCCTGAGCCTGAACATCATCAAGACCGAAACGCTCCATAAGACCTGCTTTTGCGCTTACAGTATCCTTGCTGTTTCTGATAATTTTGATTACCTCGTCAATGAAGTCAAGCGCAATCTTCAAGCCCTCAAGAATGTGAGCTCTGTCACGGGCTTTTTTGAGGTCAAAATCAGTACGGCGGCGAATAACCTCAGCCTGAAATTCAATATAACATTGGAGCATTTCCTTGAGTGAAAGAATTTTAGGCTCGCCGTCAACGATAGAAAGCATAATTGCACCGAAGGTTGTCTGCAACTGTGTATATGAGAACAGCTGGTTAAGAACAATCTGAGGTGAGGCATCTCTCTTGATGTCAATTTCAATATGCATACCCTTACGGTCGGAATGATCCTCGATATTTGAAATACCCTCAATTCTCTTATCCTTTACGAGGTCGGCAATGTTTTCAATAAGTCTTGCTTTGTTGACCTTGTACGGAAGCTCCGTAACGATAATTTTATATCTGCCGTTTTTAGCTTCGATAATTTCAGTCTTGGCTCTTACGGTAATTTTTCCTCGACCTGTTGCATAGGCGGCACGAATACCGCTTCTGCCCATGATAATACCGCCTGTCGGAAAGTCGGGTCCGGGCATACACTCCATAATCTCTGCAAGCTCGGCATCGGGATTGTCAATGAGAGTACAAACTGCATCAATTGTTTCACCGAGGTTATGCGGAGGAATTTCGGTTGCCATACCAACGGCAATACCGCTTGAACCGTTTACGAGAAGGTTTGGAAAACGGCTTGGAAGAACAGTCGGTTCTTTAAGACGATCATCGTAGTTTGACATAAAGTCAACCGTGTTTTTCTCGATATCCGTGAGCATTTCAAGAGAAATTTTACTCATTCTTGCCTCTGTATAACGGTAAGCGGCAGGCGGATCACCGTCAACCGAACCGAAGTTACCGTGACCGTCAACAAGCATATATCTCATGGAAAAGTCCTGTGCAAGACGAACCATTGCGTCATAAACCGAGGCGTCACCGTGAGGGTGATACGAACCAAGCACCTGACCTACCGTGTCGGCACACTTGTGGTACGGCTTTGACGGATCAAGACCGATTTGATTCATTGTATAGAGTATTCTTCTGTGAACAGGTTTCAAACCGTCTCTGACATCGGGCAACGCACGGGAAACAATAACGCTCATGGAGTAGTCCAAAAAGCTTTTTCTCATTTCATTTTGCAGATCGACATCAATAATTCTCGAATTCTTGTTCTGATTCTGTTCGTTATCCATATTCTTTCCTCGCTTTTCAAGCTCTTGTTACTGTCTGTTCAATAATTTATAATAATGTTATTTTGCGTTTTTTGGGTGGTTTAGTGTGTGATTTTGTTTCAGTAGGGGCGTTCATTGGACGCCCGCCTTGATGAAACGATTTGTTTTACACATATTTTTTGATGTGATGAAAAGTGTGTATGAATTTTGTAGCGGCAAACCGTGTTCGCCATTCATTTTGCTTGAAAAAGCAAAATGATTAAACAACATTTTTTATTTAACATCATTACCGATTTAAACAAATCATTTGTATCGCCAAGTAGGTTTTGTAATTGTTTTGATTTTGTGTCTTTATTCAATTCGTGTTTACACACGAATTGATTGGCGATCACTGATCGCCGCTACAGTATGGCAATACATTTGCGGCATTTATAAAATCACATTTTCGGCATATTTTGTACTGTTACTTGCGGGCGGCCAATGACCGCCCGTCTGAAATATAGTCGCAATGCGTTGCACATAAATGTGCCGCCTTTTGCTCGTTATTTCAGACAGCGCTTTGCTCCCTTTATCCGCCACCGGCG
>OHSK01000460.1_pt1 | contig 21857 bp, 20 predicted proteins | sample 1578701 | NCBI WGS metagenome assembly OHSK01 (sample SAMEA3879503, study PRJEB24766) | human gut metagenome | biome: human-associated habitat; feature: feces | place: USA | collected 1985/1987
TATAATTCCCCAGGTTTCTGTCAGGACCAAAAATTATTTTCTCATCTTTGGGGAAGCTTTCCACAATCTGCTTTGCATTGGTAGAAGTTACCACCACATCGGTCACCGCCTTTACGGCAGCCGTTGTGTTCACATAGGATATCACCGTATATCCGGGGTGCTCTTTGACAAACTGACTGAATTTGTCTGCCGGACAACTGTCTGCCAACGAACAGCCTGCCGCCATATCGGGCACCAGTACCTTCTTGTCGGGACAAAGCACCTTTGCCGTTTCTCCCATGAAGTGAACGCCGCACATCACGATAATGTCCGCTTCCGTCCGGGCTGCCCATTGTGCCAAAGCCAGACTGTCGCCCACGTAATCGGCTATATCCTGTATTTCACCTTTCTGGTAGTAATGGCCCAGAATGATTGCGTTCTTCTCCTTCTTCAGCTGCTTGATAGCTTCTATAAGATTATCCATAATTATATTTTTTAATTTCTCTTTCTTCTTTAAAAATCCTTTGATAGTGATGATAGGCTGTTAATAGTGTGGACAAATAAATACGATTTTTCTTGCCCATGAAGTTATTAGTATCAAGCTGAATTTTACTCTTATGCTTATAAACCGGGGTTTTTAAGTTTATCCGTTGATAATAAGACTTCTGCTAAACAGCATTAACATGTTGTTAATAATATGCAAAGTTAATAACTTTAGAGTTATAAACCGATGAAACCAGGCTGAAAAATATGTTGAATGAAGCCTGGAAAATTCTCCTTAACTTTTTTGGTTTGTTCGTTTCACTGCTGTAATATGCAGACCTTTGAATAATGCAAGGATTATTTTTAAAATTGTTTCCCTATTGTATTGACACCTTTTCAACGGTTATTAACCGGGATATAAACGGAAAAAAGTATCTTTGCAGGGAGATTTAAAAGTATATTGTCATGCGTAAACTGAAGATAACTGAACTGAATCGTATTAGTGTAGAGGAATTTAAGGAAGCCGAAAAACTGCCTTTGGTAGTGGTATTGGATAATATCCGCAGTCTCCATAATATAGGTTCCGTTTTCCGTACTTCGGATGCTTTCCGCATCGAGTGCATTTATCTTTGTGGCATTACAGCTATCCCACCCCATCCGGAGATGCACAAAACAGCTTTGGGAGCGGAATTTACCGTAGATTGGAAATATGTTGATAACTCTGTTGAAGCTGTTGATAACCTAAAATCCGAGGGATACATCGTTTATTCTGTAGAGCAGGCAGAAGGTAGTGTGATGCTGGACGAACTGGTGCTGGACAAGACTAAAAAGTATGCTGTGGTAATGGGAAATGAAGTGAAGGGTGTTCAACAAGAAGTGATTGACCATTCGCACGGTTGCATTGAAATTCCTCAATACGGCACAAAGCATTCGTTGAATGTATCGGTTACGGCGGGTATTGTTATTTGGGATTTATTCAAGAAACTGAGATAATAACAGGGCTGTTAATAAGCTGTCAATATATCGGGTTTGTTGGAGCTATAGATCGAACACGGTGCATCTATAGATCCAGCGTGTTGCATCTATAGCTCCAATAAACTAGTTCTATATAGGTATGATGAGAGATTTTATGAACAGTGGTTTATTTTTATAATCAACCACTTCATTCATTGTAAATTAATGCTTTATCTCCTAATTTATCCTTTTTGTTAACCATGTATTCAACACATATCGGTTGTATGTGGAAAACTTGCTGTACAGTTGGTGTCTTTTCTTATTTTTTGTATATTTGCTGAATATATATAAATCATATCGATATGAAAAAGATAATATCTTCATGGATAGGCATTTTTGTAGGTTGTACTATTCTGGCAGCAGGTTTTGTTTACTTTATCAATCCTTATAATCTTGTTCCTGGCGGGGTGTATGGAGCCAGTATTGTGCTTCATAATCTGTTCCCTTCTATTCAGGTAGGTACTTTCGGTTATATGTTTGATATTCCTTTGCTTATCATTTCCGTGCTGGTACTGGGAGCAAAATTGGGAGCACGTACTATCGTGGCGGCACTATTCACTCCGCTTGCCATGAATGTGCTGTCTCTCCTCTCCTATCCTTCTGAAGAAGCGCTCCATCAGTTGGACCCTACACAGTTGCTGGGTGGCAGTCTGAATATGTCCGACCATTTGATGCTGACTTCTGTGATTGGTGCGGTGGTTATCGGTATAGGCTGTGGTATTGTAGTGCGTAGCCGGGCTACTACAGGAGGTACGGATATTGTGGCGATGATATTGCAGAAATATTGCCATATACGTTTTTCAAAGGCGATACTGCTGGTAGATGGTATTGTGGTGGGATTCGGCCTATTGGTTATCGGTTTCGGTATCGGAAATCCGGATGATGCTACACAACCTTCGTGGCATTTGTCTTTCTATTCACTGATAGCTATTTTTGTCACTTCGAGGGTATTGGCCTATGTGATAAATGGGGAGAAGAATGACAAGATACTGTTTGTCATCAGTGATATGCGCCTTACCGCTTTGCACGACTATATTCTTAAAGATTTGGACCGTACAGCCACTTGCATCAAGAGTAGTGGTCTTTATACCAATGTAGACAAGGAAATGCTGTTTCTTGTGGTGAGTTACAAGGAAGTGGTAGGTATCAAGCAGAAGATAAGGGAAGTAGACCCAAAGGCTTTTGTAGTGGTTACCGATGCTTATGATGCATTTGGTGAAGGTTGGAAAGAGCTTCCGATGGCAGGAGAGGTACAACCCGAATAGGTAGTAATAAACAATTGTTCATTCTATTATTAACTGAATATATAGCTTAATATCAATTGTTTAATAACTAATTATTTGTGTTGCTAACATAGTTTTCAACATGGTGTTAACGATAAGTTTTTTGTTTGAATGAACGGTATTGTTGCGAAGTCGATGATGTGGAACTTATGGCATGGTTGCCATAAATTGAGTGCAGGTTGTAAGCATTGTTATGTTTATCGTGGTGATGCCCGGCGAGAGGTGGACAGTTCGGTGGTGGTGCGGACAAAAAACTTTGACCTGCCTTTGCGTAAAAAGCGTAACGGAGAATTCAAGATACCACCTGGAACATTTGTCTACACCTGCTTTACTTCCGATTTCTTTGTGGAAGATGCTGACAAATGGCGGGCCGAAGCATGGGAGATGATTCGTTGTCGCAGTGACCTGCATTTTATGATGATTACCAAGCGTATAGACCGTTTTTCTGACTGTCTGCCCGATGATTGGGGAGACGGATATGATAATGTAACCATCTGCTGTACGGTTGAAAACCAGGCTTGCGCCGATTATCGCTTGCCCATTTATAAGAGGGCTCCCATAAAGCATAAGATAATAATCTGTGAACCGCTGCTGGAAAGGATAGATTTAAGTACTTATGCTGTTGGCGAATGGATTGAACAGATAGTTGCAGGGGGAGAATCCGGTTACGAAGCCCGCCCTTGTGATTTTGAATGGGTGATGGACCTTCGCAGAATTTGTGTGGAAAATAAAGTGGACTTCTGGTTCAAGCAGACCGGTTCTAAGTTCGTCAAAGACGGAAAGACATATAATGTGAAACGCCAATTTCAACATTCGCAGGCACGCAAGGCGGGAATAAACATCAGTTTATAATTGTCCGCTTTCTACCATCAATATCACCCGTTCGGTCAATGCATCGTCTCCCATAGGGTCGTATTGCTTCTTTAGACTGGCGCCGAAGAGTGCGGCAAAAGTCTGGTAGAAACCGGCTTTGAAAGGGCCCATAAAAGCTTTTACCAGTTCATATCCGGTGGAGTTGGTCTGTCGGTCTACCAGTTTTATTAACAGTTTGCCTTGGGCAAAGGTAAGTTTCTTCATGCGGGGAGTGTATTGCTCCTTCAAGCTTTTCTCTACTGCTTTCATGTGTTTCTGGCGGGCTTTCTCGGTGGGCAGGGTCATCATGTATTCGTAGGTTTCAATGATGGCACGGTTAATCTCCTTGGAGATGGGAAGTACCTTCTTTACGTCACGAATGAGTTTGTAGTACTTGTTCATGTCGCGCTTGTTCTTGAATTTAAGCGGCTTGAAGATGTAGACAGTGGGGAGCTTGACATAAGGGATGGTATCTCCTTCGTAAACGCACATGGGAGTAAGATAGACACTCTTTTGCGCAGCAGACTGTGGTTGCTGCTGTGCAAAACATTTCAGGCTTCCGAGAGAAAGAAACATGATGAGTATTACTATGTTAAGCCTTGCGTTCATGTTGCAAAAGTACACCATTCTGTGTAATGTTGTTGCATCATGTTGATTTTTCCTTGCTCAATTAACTTATTTAAGGTAACTTCGCTTCCCAAAACATGAAAGTGACCTACTATTAATGGAATTACTCAAGATAGGAGTTTTTGTAAGTATGCTGTCAATGACTCCTATGCTTGAAGCTCAAAATATATCCGGCCTTCAGAAAGAACAGCCTTTACTTCTTTTGGAAGAAAATTTGGAACAACTTTCCATCGGGAATGAGGAAGAATACGGTTGGGAAGATGAATTGGAGGAGTTGTCCCGACGTCTGCAAGAGCCTGTCAACCTCAATGCCGCCACTAAACGGCAATTGGAGCAGTTTCCTTTTCTTACGGATATACAGATAGAGAATCTTCTGGCTTATGTCTATATACACGGACAGATGCAGACCATTTATGAATTGCAACTGGTGGAGGAGATGGATAAACGTACCATCGACCTACTGCTGCCCTTTGTCTGTGTGCGGGCAGTGAAAGCGGGTAGGGGGTATCCTGCTTTAAAATCTATACTGAAATACGGGAAACACGAAACATTGGCACGTTTGGATGTACCGTTCTATATCCGTAAAGGATATGAGAAGAATTACCTGGGACCTTCCCTTTACCATTCTTTGCGCTATAATTTTCATTATGGAGATTATCTCCAAATAGGCGTGACGGGAGAGAAGGATGCCGGAGAACCCTTCTTTGCCCTGCACAACAGAAAAGGCTATGATTACTATTCTTTCTATTTTCTGATAAAGAATCTGGGGCGGCTGAAGGCTTTGGCATTGGGCAATTACCGTCTGAGCTTCGGGCAGGGACTGGTACTTAGTACGGATTTTCGTTTAGGAAAAACATTCTCTATGTCTACAACAGAATATCGTACCGGAGGCATCCGTAAGCATAGTTCTACCGATGAGTACAATTATTTCCGGGGAGTGGCGGCAACGGTGGGAGTATTGCCTTACTTGGATATTTCGGCTTTCTATTCGCATCGCTCCATGGACGGTGTGGTGGAGGATGGCGAGATAACTTCCATTTACAAGACGGGATTGCATCGCACGCAGAAGGAGGCAGATAAAATGAATGCCTTTGCCTTGCAGGTGATAGGTGGAAACATGACCTATGAAAAGAACTCTCTGAAGGTGGGAGTGACGGGGATTTACTATTTTTTCGACCGTCCTTACAAGCCTCGGTTGAACAAGTATGCAAAGTACAATCTTCATGGAAGTGATTTCTATAATGTGGGCATGGATTATAGGTATCGTCTGGGCCGTTTTGTCTGGGTGGGGGAAGCGGCAACCGGCAGTAAAGGCTATGCGTTGCTGAACCGGCTGAAGTATAATCTTTCTTCCGATTATCATCTGCTACTTGTTCACCGATATTATTCATATGATTATTGGACTTTGTTTGGGCATTCCTTTGGCGAAAGCAGTATGCCGCAGAATGAGAACGGATGGTATCTGGCAGCAGAGGCCACACCTTTCGCTCATTGGAAGTTTTTCGCTTCACTGGATGTGTTTTCTTTTCCTTGGTGGAAATACCGTATAAGTAAGCCCTCAAAGGGAGTGGATGCCATGTTTCAGGTTACTTATACTCCTCGAAAGAGCCTTTCGATGTATTTTAATTATCGGTACAAACAGAAAGAAAGAGACGTGACGGGTACAAGCGGTGCAGTTATCGAACCTATCTATCACCATAAACTCCGTTATCGGCTGACCTATATGCCGGGAAGATATATCTTTCGTACTACAATAGATTATAACCACTTCCGTCAGCAGGATGGGGAAGGGTATCGCTTTGATAGACGGCAAGGTTATCAGTGTACTCAATTTTGCTCGTACACTTTCCCCTTCCCTCTGTCAGTTTCCGTGCAGGGAACCTGGTTTCATACGGACGATTACGATTCGCGTGTTTACGCCTCCGAGCGTGGATTGTTATATACTTTCTATACCCCTTCCTTCTATGGCAAAGGATTCCGTTACTCCACTCATCTGCGATATGATTTGAGTAAGAACTTCATGTTTCTTGCCAAGTTCGGACAGACGGTTTATCAGGATAGGCAGACGATTGGTTCGGGCAATGATGAGATACCGGGAAATAGGAAAGCGGACTTGCAGATGCAACTGCGTATCAAGTTTTAGAGGAATGATTGATAGCTTTTTTATTTCTTTCTTTATCTTTGTCCGTATGATAATCCAAGGATGAACTCTGGAGTGCTAAGATTAGTAGATACTCGGAGTATTAAATAGTAAATAGTAAATCGTCAAATAGTAAATAGTATGACTGTCATTTATCCATCTCCCATATTCGGTCCCGTTCATTCTCGCCGTCTGGGAGTATCTTTGGGAATAAATTTATTGCCGGCAGACGGCAAAGTATGCACTTTCGACTGCATTTACTGTGAATGTGGTTTCAATGCCGACCATCGTCCCAAACAGCCGCTGCCCACACGCGAAAAAGTCCGTTCGGCCCTTGAAGCCCGCCTGCGGGACATGCAGCAAAACGGACCTACACCGGATGTACTGACTTTTGCCGGTAATGGAGAACCGACGGCACATCCCCGTTTCCCCGAAATCATAGAAGATACACTTGCCTTGCGCGACAAGTATTTTCCGAATGCAAAGGTGAGCGTACTGAGCAATTCTACCTTTATTCATCGTCCTGCCGTATTCGAGGCTTTGAACAAGATTGACAACAACATCCTTAAACTGGATACGGTGGATGAAGAGTATGTCCGTGTACTTGACCGTCCTACCGGACATTACTCCATCCGGGAGATTATAGAAGGGATGAAAGCGTTCAAAGGGAACTGCATTATCCAGACCATGTTTCTCAAAGGAAGTTATAAAGGACAAGATATGGATAATACATCCGATAAATTTGTTCTTCCCTGGCTGGAAGCTGTCAAGGAGATTGCTCCCCGCCAAGTGATGATTTATACCATCGACCGTGAAACGCCCGACCATGATTTGCAGAAGGCCACCCGCGAGGAACTGGATCGCATTGCGGAACGGATACGGGAAACGGGTATACCGGTAAGTGTTTCTTATTAATAATATACTTATGAAATCAATAGCAATTAAAGATTTAAGCGAGAACTTCTTCGAAGTGATAGGCAAAGAGTGGATGCTGGTTACGGCAGGCAGTAAAGAACATTTCAACACCATGACTGCCAGTTGGGGAGGTATTGGCTGGCTTTGGAACAAGCCGGTGGTGTTTGTCTTTATTCGTTCCGAGCGCTATACGTATGAGTTTATGGAGGAGAACGAATATTTCACCCTTTCTTTTTTAGGAAAGGAAAACCGGAGCATTTACAACCTTTGTGGCAGTAAATCGGGTAGGGAAGTGGATAAGGTAAAGGAAACTGGTCTGAATCCTATCGTTACCGAGCGGGGAAACATTCTCTTTGAGCAGGACCGCCTGGGATTGGAGTGCCGCAAGCTTTTCATTACCGATATGAAAGAAGAACTCTTTCTCGACCATTCCGTCTACGAGCGTTGGTATGGCGGTGACCACGGTGGATTGCACCGGGTTTATGTAGCCGAGATTGTAGATGCCTGGGTAAAGGAATAGCTCCTTTACCACAGTTTCAAGTCATATTCGGCTTCCACCTTCTCTTCTATTTCATCCGGAAGGGCGGGGAAGAAGTCGATACCTGTAATACGTTCCACTTCGTCCACTGTATTGACGTAGCTGTCCAACGGATGATTGCCTGATGCATTCTTATAAATGAAGCCGATGGCTTTGGGGGGATTGCTGTCTGCACACAGAACGACCTTGAAGAATGCTTCGGGCACTGTAATTTTGTGCTTCTTACCAATGGTGCGGTGACGTTGGTCATAGAGAATAGGACCGCATACAATGTATATCTTGCCTTCTTCTTGTGCCCAACGGCGGCATGACTCTTCCAGTTCTTTCCAGTCGCCACGGTTTAGATTGTGGTTCTGCGGGCAAATGTTTGTCATGTAGAAGCTCTCTTGCATGGCTTTCCAGTGCCAGCGGTTGTCACCGGCCGGACACATATGTCCGCGGTCCATGCCGGCTCCTTTGTAGTCATCGGTGGTTACTGCCTCGTGCTCAGGCAGGTCGGGGTCGGGCAGGAACTTGTCTGTACGGCTTTCACGCTCCACCAGTTTTTCGGGAGTGAGTTCCCAGGCTACCCAGTTGGGTATCTTTAAATCTTTGTTGTAGGATACTGTGTAGCCTTTCCGCTGGAGAATCTGTTCGGAGACGTTCTTCAGCTTTGCCGGTATTTCAAGGCGTGTGCCTGCCGTGAGTTCTATTTTGGCAGGCGTAGAACTCTTTTGCCTGGCATCCGAAAGTATCTTTGCAACGGGTTCATAGGCAAGGCAGACCGCACATATAAACAATATAAGATAATAGACGCCTTGCGATTGTTTCTTTTTTTTTCGTGCCATGCCGGGATTAGTGTTGGATAATCATTTTGGCCCTTTCCAGTGCCACATTTATGTTCGGACAGATATTTTCTTCGCCCAACAGCTCATAGAAGCCCGATTTTTCCAGTACCTTATGTACCTTTTCATTGACACCGGAGAGCACAATGGTTATTTTTTCCTTTTGGGACATCTCACAAAGGCTTGTCAAGTTGTGGATACCGGTAGAATCGATGAACGGAACTTTACGCATGCGGATGATGCGCACTTTGGGGCGGTCGCCCAGCCGCGCCATGATTTCTTCGAATTTGGTGGCGATGCCGAAGAAGTAAGGACCGTTTATTTCATATACTTCCACATCCTCGGGGATTATCAGGTGCTCGTCATTGCTTGCAATGTCCGATTCTGCATTCGGGTCTATTTCATCTTTGATGACGGATATTTCGGTAGTCTCCATGACGCGGCGCATAAACAGCACGCAGGCAATCACCAGACCTACTTCAATGGCAATAGTCAGGTCGAAGATGACGGTCAGGAAGAAAGTAATCAGCAGTACCGTGACATCCGATTTAGGATTCTTCAATAATGCCTTGAACGTACGCCAACCACTCATGTTATAGGATACTATGACCAGTACACCCGCCAGGCAAGCCATTGGGATATACTGTGCCAGCGGCATGAGGAACAGTAGGATAAGCAGCAATACCACTGCATGCACCATGCCTGCTACGGGAGTTTTTCCTCCGTTGTTGATGTTTGCCATGGTACGCGCGATGGCTCCGGTGGCAGGGATACCGCCAAACAGCGGGGTAGCCATGTTGGCAACACCTTGTGCTATCAGTTCCGTGTTGGAATCGTGTTTGTCGCCTATCACACCATCGGCCACGGTGGCAGACAGCAAAGATTCGATGGCACCCAGTACAGCGATTGTAATGGCTACGGGGAACAAGTTCTTTATCGCTTCCCAATCCAGGGCAGGCATCACGGCATCCGGCAGTTCGGCACGGATGCTGAAACGGTCGCCGATGGTATCGATACAATCAATGCCTCCATATACTTTCATCAGCCAGACTGCCACTGTCACCACGATGATGGCAATAAGTGACCCCGGAATCTTCTTCGAGAACCGCGGTGTAATGGCAATGATGAAGATGCTGACAATACTTACAATCGTGTTCCACCAGTTTACGGTATCGAAATGTCGGAAATAAATCATCCATTTTCCTACAAAGTCTCCCGGAACTTTCTCTCCTCCGAACGTCAGCCCGAAAATGTCGGCAATCTGCGTAGTGAAGATGGTGACGGCAATACCGCTTGTAAAACCTACGATGATGGGATAGGGGATAAACTTAATGACAGCTCCCAGCTTGAAAACTCCCAGCAGGATAAGCAGTACGCCTGCCATCAGTGTGGCGACAATAAGCCCCGATTCACCGTATTGCTGGATGATGCCATAGATAATGACGATGAACGCACCGGTCGGTCCTCCAATCTGTACCTTGCTCCCACCCATCAGGGAGATGATGAAACCGGCTATGATAGCCGTAATGATACCTTTCTCCGGTGATACGCCGGAGGCGATACCGAATGCAATGGCAAGCGGGAGGGCAACGATACCTACAATGATACCTGCCATCAGGTCTGCCATGAACAGTTCTTTAGAGTAATTTTTTAAAGCCGTGTATAGCTTTGGTCTGAATCCGAACGCTTTCATTATAATCTACTTTTTTATACGTTTTTTTATACAGAATGTAATGTATATATTGCAAATTGCCTGCAAAAGTAGATAAAATAATGGATATTAGTGAACACAACTGTGATGTATTTTGTTTTCCTTATCAGATATGTGCTATTAATTAGGTCTGAAATGCCTCTTACATGAAAAACCATTTGCAGGAATTAATGGTTCTGGTAAACATAATAACTGGTCTATCTGTACAGATGAAGGGGAAAACCTCTTAGATCCAGGTGAAACACCACACGAAAATATGCAGTTCTTATTATTCCTTGCTGCAATTCTTCGTGCAGTAGATGAACACGCAGATTTACTTCGTCTTTCTGCTTCCACTCCAGGTAACGATCATCGTTTAGGAGCGAATGAAGCACCTCCTGCAATTATTTCTATCTTCTTAGGAGAACAGTTAGAGGACGTTGTAGAACAGTTCGTAGATAATGGAGAGGCTACAAGTTCTTTAGAGGGAGAAGAATATATCTCTGGCGTACATTCTCTTCCACATTTCCAGAAGGATGCTACTGACCGTAACCGTACATCACCATTTGCTTTCACAGGAAACAAATTCGAATTCCGTATGGTGGCTTCTTCCATGTCTATCGCCGGTGCAAACACCGTATTGAACACCGCTGTTGCTGATGTTTTGGAAGGTATGGCAGACGAACTTGCCGGTGCAGCAGACTTTGATTCTGCTGTCGAAGCTCTGATCCAGAAGACATTGAAAGAACATCAGAAAGTTATCTTCAACGGAAACGGTTATTCCGATGAATGGGTTGCTGAGGCTGAACGCCGTGGCCTTCCAAATGTAAAAACAATGGTAGATGCTACTGCTTCTCTCGTAGATCCTAAGACAATCGAAATGTTTGAACGCCAGAACGTATTGACAAAAGTAGAATTGGAATCTCGCGCCGAGATTAACTATGAAGCCTACGCAAAGGCTATCAATATCGAGGCAAAGACAATGATCGAGATGGCTGCAAAACAGTACATCCCATCCATCATCAAATATACAACAAGTTTAGCAGATTCTGTAAATCAGATTAAGAGTGCTTGTCCGGCAGCTACCGTTTCCGTTCAGACAGAACTTCTTACCAAATGTTCTGCACTTCTTGCCAAAGCGCAGAGTGCTCTGAATACTTTGATTGAAGCAACCGACAAGGGCTGCACAATGGAAGAAGGAAAAGAACAGGCTGAGTTCTATCGTGACTCTGTATTTACTGCTATGTCAGAGCTGCGTACTCCAATCGATGAGCTGGAAATGCTTGTTGATAAAGAATATTGGCCGGTACCTTCTTATGGAGACCTGATTTTTGAAGTATAATCATTCAATATAGTTATAAATACCCGAGCCGCAAATGTAGTATTTTCTATGTTTGCGGCTCCTTTTTCTGCATAGAATAAAGTAATCCCCTTTTTTGAGATAGCCATGAAAAAAGTTACTGTTATTCTTCTGCTTGTATTGTGTGCCTATTTTCTTTATCCCCACACCCGCCTCGCATATTACAAACCAATCATTCCAAAGCGGAAATTAACCGCTACTGCTCTCACATTAAAGGTTGGAAAAACCGCATATGTTCATTTACAGCATTCGAAAAAGCCGGTACACTATTATTCCACTGCTCCCTACATCGCCAGTGTCTCCCCTTTTGGAAAAATCACAGGCAGGCGGACCGGAGTCGCCATCATCCAAGTGATCTCAAACAAAAAATGTTACCGCTGTAAAGTAACGGTCGTAAAGTAATCGTCATCAAATAACCGGTATGTTTTCCCTTGTCGCTGCATAAAATATAGCATAAAAAATGATAGGACGGTTATATTATGAAATTACGTCTCACTTTATTTTTCGTCTGTCTGTCCGCTTTTCTGTTTACTATTTCCGGAAGTGCTCTGGCAGAAGAAAAAACGACTTCCGGAAGTGCTGTAGACATCAGCGCTGTTTCTGCCGTATTGATTGAGGGTTCTACCGGAGATATTATCTATGAAAAAGACAAGGACAAAGAACTGGTTCCCGCCAGTATTACAAAGATCATGACGCTTACTTTGATCTTTGAAGCACTGGATAATGGCAAACTGACATTGGAAACGCCGGTCTCTGTCAGCGAATACGCCGCAAGTATGGGCGGTTCCCAGGTCTTTTTAGAACCCAATGAAACGCAGACAGTCGATACGATGATCAAATGTATCTCAATTGCAAGTGCAAACGATGCCGCTGTCGCAATGGCAGAAAAAATTGCAGGTTCCGAAGAAGCCTTTGTGAAAAAAATGAATGAAAAAGCTGTCGCTCTCGGTATGAAGCATACACAATTTAAAAATTGCACCGGTCTCGATGATAATATTGAATCCGGCCATTTTTCAAGTGCTTATGACGTCGCGCTCATGTCGCGTGAATTGATCACAAAACACCCGGAGATCAGCAATTATTCTACCGTTTGGATGGACACGATCATTCATAAGACGAAAAAAGGAGAAACCGAGTTTGGTCTGACTAACACCAATAAGCTGGTCCGCTTTTACGATGGGATCACCGGGCTCAAAACCGGTTCCACTTCCAAAGCCAAATACTGTCTGAGTGCCAGTGCACGCCGTAATGATATGGACCTTATCGCCGTTATCATGGCTGCGCCGGATCATAAAAAGCGTTTTTCCGAAGCGCAGGCTCTTCTTGACTACGGTTTTGCCAACTGCCATATTTACCGTGACACAGACATTGCACAGGCATTGAAACCGGTTCCTGTTCAGGGTGGCAAAGAAGATCAGGTAGTTCCGGTTCCGAAGAGCACCTTTTCTTATCTTTTGAAAAATGAAGATTCTTCCGCTGCTCCGACAAGAAAAATAAGTTATTTTGACGCACAAAAGGCACCCCTGAAAAAAGGTGCCCCTGTCGGTTCCGTTGATTATTATGAAAAAGATAAAAAAATCGGTTCCGTTGTCCTTGCCGCATCGAAAGATATCCCGGCCGCCGGGTTTACAGACTACCTTCTCGCACTGACAAAGAAACTATTCCATAAGTCGTAATTTTCTGGCAACAAGATATAATTTACGTCCCATTGGAAAATCAAACAATTCCTGCTTTGACATTCCTTTCAGCGATAAAAACATCCAGAAGAATACCAATGCGCCGACGGCGACGGATACTAACGATGCCAGTGCATTCGCCATATAACCACCTAAAAATGTCAGGCACAGGCGGTTCATAAGAGTATATACGATCGCTACTGCAACCCCCATCCACAGACTGGCAGAAAGCGGCACACCAAATGTCGAAAGAGGTTTCACTTCAAAGGTTGGAATATACCGTTTTAATGCCAAAATATTCAACATGCTTACAATAATTGGAAATGTCACATTCCCGATCACTAAAACATATACATTAAGTTCTGTCGCATGCAAAAGTGCCACTACGATGCCGATGTGAATGACAAGCGAAATGGCCGAATGAATGACCGGCAGACGCATTTTATCGATACTCTGCAAAGCTCCTCCTGTTACGTTGGAGATAGCATAAAAGATAATGGCAGCAGAACCGGCAAGCATCAATTTACCACCGGTAATATAATCCGACGACGGAAACAGCATGCGAATCAAGCCCTGCCCGATCACCATGTATCCAATCGCACATGGGAAGGCAATGATCATATTAAATTTAATTCCGGAAGAGATATTGTCATTTAAAAGTTTCTCATCCCGTTTTGTATACGCCGCTACTGCACTCGGGATCATCGAAGATGCGATGGATGTCGAAATCGCGATTGGCAGTGTCGTCAAAAGACGATATTTGGAACTGTACATCCCAACCATCGACTTGATCGTAACGGAGTCAATCCCCTTGTCTCCAAGTACATCCCCGAATAGATAATAGTCCACTAAACCGCTGATCTGATATACCGTCTGGCTTAAAATAACCGGAAGAATTGTCATAATCAGCATGCGGTAAATATGAGTTGCAGAATACAGTTGTTTGGTCTGATCTTTCCTCTCGAGTTTATTCTGGATCGGGCGATAGATCCAATAAACAAATCCCACCAGAAGAAGGGCAAAAAATGCTCCCATGCATGTTCCGAGTGTACCACCGGCAGCGCCCCATCCACTCTTAAACGGACTGTCTGCGTTCCATTTCATAAGGTAATAGGCACCGGCTACACTCACAATAGCATTGACAATCTGCTCTACGACCTGTGACACCGCCGTCGGGATCATCGTTTTCTTTCCCTGGAAGAAGCCACGGAACACTCCCAAAAGGGCGACGATAAATATCGTCGGTGCCAATATACGAAGCGGATATCTCACTCCGGCGTAATCCGGATAAATATGCGTCTCGATAAATCCGGAACCGGCAAACAAAAGGATGCCAAATAATCCACCGGAAACCACGGCAAATAAAAGAGTCAGCCGGAAAGTTTTCCCGGTATTTTTGTACTGCTTTTGTATACTCTGGGCGGCAATAATCTTCGATAATGCCAGCGGAATACTGTAAGAGGAAACAATCAACACAATATCATATACATCTACTGCAACAGCATAGATACCATTGCCCTCTTCTCCCAGTATATTGGACATGGGGATTCGGTAGATCATACCGATAAACCGTACGATCAGGGATGCCATGGCAAGGATACTTCCCTGCTTTAAAAAATCGCTTCCCTGGGATGTCTGTTGTCTTTTCTCACTCATACTGATTCCTTTCTGTTTTCCATTTTTTGTCCATTGCAGTCAATTATTTTTCTTTCAATGAAATCAATTTTTTTCTGCTTGTCGGATAGGCCGCAATGTATGTTTTTCCCGGATTGATCGTAAGTACATTTCCGGACTCATCATAATATGTCATCTTATGATCTGCCTCGCTCTTACGCCATGTGATCTTCACACGTTTTCCATTGGTAAGATAATATCCTTCTCCTTTTCTCTTGTGAAGGAAAAGGTGCTGATATCCGTTTTTATCTATATTTTTCTCTTTTACCAGCTGCACGATAACATTTTTGAAAGCCAGCTGTTTGTTATTTTTGTGGTCTTTATGTTTCTTGCCGTATTCATATTTTTTGTATGTCTTACTCTTTTCGTCATATTTGAGATAACACGTTGAGTAATCGGAAAATGGCAGTTTAATATATGTTGTATCGTCTGTGGAATCGAGATCGGTATCTTCCTCATAAAACGTAAAATGCTCTGCCACATTGTCCGACTTCACCTTTGTGCGGTAACCAAGTTTTTTGGCTCCTTTTTTCATTTTTTTGCCGGTGGTAAACACATTATGCGGTGCCTTATACGAATAATCTCTGGCATAAACGACCGGTCCGACCGCTGACAGACCACTTAAATTGTTAATTCCCAGTTCTTCTATCTTGGAAATCGCATATTTTGTCTGTCCGAAATGGCAGAATATGGCATCCCACTCGCTGGCAAAGCTGACAAAATAATGTCTGGCGCTTCGTACGGATCCCAGTTTCTTGATCTTGTCCACATCCTGAATCACACCAAGCATTCTCGTAATTCCACCTTCTGCAAGAGCTTCATACAATACATCGATCTGTGAAGTTCCCTGCTGATTGGCATTGGCATACTCAATATTGTTGATAATAACCGCATATGGCCGTTTTTCTGCCACTTTTTCCGTAATATATTCTCCGGTCAGATTGCTCCGCACCATGCCTTCATGTGGATCCTTTGTCGGTTCCGGTGTCGCCGTCACTACAGGTGCCTGCGTTGCTTCCGGCGCTTTCTGTTCGTCTGCCACTTTTCCGGAACGATTCATAAGAACCACCGCTCCGGCAGCCATCGCAATTACAACGACAGCACAAATACAACTGATCAGTATTACTTTCTTTTTATTTTTCATTGCTCTACCCTTTCCTTTCTTTTATGTAAAGACATGATTTAGTTTCTTTCGCGCGGGATTCCCATCTGTTCCATAATCTCCCGCTGCTTTGCTTCCATCTGCTTACGTTCTTCCTCTTCCATATGATCGTAGCCAAACAGATGCAGCATACTGTGCACAATCAGAAAACTATATTCGCGCAATTCCGAATGTCCGTATTCTTCCGCCTGTTCTGCGATCACATCGGAGCACAAAACGATGTCCCCAAGCACCAGTTCCTCGCTTTCCGGAGAAATCGTCATGCTGTTTTCAAAGGCTTGTCCCTCAAAACCGCCCGGTGTATCGTATTCCATCATCGGGAAACTCAAAACATCCGTCACACGGTCAACCTGGCGGTGTTCCGCATTGATCTCACGAATGGTTTCTTTTTCCACTATCGTCACGCTGACTTCTGTCTCATACGGGCAATTTTCATGATCGCACACAAAGGAAATCACTTTTTTCGCCTGTTCTTCCGGATCAAACGGAAATTCTCTTTCTGTCTCATTTTCAAAATATACTGTCATCGGCTTTCTCACTTTCTTTTGTGTTCATTTTTTCGCTTTTCGCGGTACTGCTCTCTTGCCTCAAATTTTTCATAGGCATGTACGATTTTTTGCACCAGCGGATGCCTTACCACGTCTTTGTTGGTAAGATACGACACGCCGATCTCGTCCACATCTTTTAATACCTTTAATGCCTGTTCCAGACCGGACTGGGTCGAAAATGGAAGATCTTTCTGAGAAAGGTCTCCGGTGATCACCACTTTGGAGCCAAACCCAATTCTTGTCAAAAACATTTTCATTTGCGCCGGCGTCGTATTCTGTGCTTCATCCAGTATAATAAAAGCATTATCCAGTGTCCGCCCACGCATATAGGCAAGTGGTGCGACCTCGATCAATCCCTTTTCGGAATTTTTGATAAAACTGTCTGCCCCCATGATCTGGTATAATGCATCGTACAATGGCCGCAGATACGGGTCAATCTTGCTCTGCAGGTCTCCCGGAAGAAATCCCAGATTTTCTCCGGCTTCGATCGCCGGTCTGGTCAAAATGATCTTTCCCACTTCATCCTGCTTAAATGCCTGTATCGCCATTGCCATCGCCAGATAGGTTTTTCCGGTTCCCGCCGGTCCGACACCAAATACCATCATTTTCTCGCGGATAGCATCCACATATTTTTTCTGGCCAAGTGTTTTTGGTTTTACCGGTTTTCCCTGAATCGTAAAGGCAATCAGGTCATTGTCAATTTCCGCCAAAGACACCGGGGACTTTTCTTTTGACAATGCCAATAAATAATTAACATTTTGCTCCGTGATCGTATTTCCACGCTTTGCCAATTCCAAAAGTTCAGTAAATACACGTTTGGCTTCTGCGACATTTCCACTTTCTCCCTCTACTTTGACGGAACCATCCCGGACGATCACATCGACGTCAAGATTTCTTTCTATTTTTTTTAAATGTACATCCAATCCGCCAAAGATATTATTTTCATATTCTGCCGGAATGTCCAGCAGGATCTGTTCACGTGCCATCTGTCTCTTCCTTTCCCTGTGCCGCCTCAAGTTCTTCCGGCTGCACTTCCTTTTTATTCATCGTTTCTATGCAGGTGCGGATCACACCTGTGATTTTGTATTTATTTTCTTCCTGAATCATATTTTCCGTATGTTCTAAGATTTCATACCCCTCATTTTGCATTTGCTCCATCTTCGTAGCAAGATGTTTCTTAAATATACCGGCCGCCTGCTCTTTGGTATACTGCTTTTTCACTTTTGTGTAATCCAGAAACTGCCGCCGGATAATCTTAACATTGATCTGAAGCGGAATAAACCGCTCTTCAAAACATACATAATTCATTATATCATAGTTACCTGAATTATCAAACCATTTTAATGGATTTTTTAAGGAAATTCGTGAGTCATTGTATTGAAAAGTGTAAATATTCCGTTTTTTTCCTGTCATTTGTTTATCTATGTATTCTTTTTGTAACTCTTCTTCCCATTTAACGGTATGCAGCAGCCGGATTTCTCCATCAGCCGTCACTCCCTGCTTTCGGATGATCTGCTCATCATCTCCCACGATATCATAACTTCCCTGTATCAGAACCTGCCCCTTTTTCACGACATCTCCTTTTTGGCACAATGGAGTGCCGCTTCTTGTCACAATTGCCTCAATTCTCCCACCACAAGGTGCCGTCAGACTAACCGCCTGCTCGGTTTCTTTTTTTTCTTTCCTCATTTTTCCCTCTTTTACCTGAATCTGGAGCACACATCCTTTTTCTTCTGCGGAAACCCAGCTCAGATCCGGATGCAGAAGCCTTAGATTTTGTTCAATCTTATCGCACTGCAGATGTTTTCTTGTCATCCCGCGGTACACTCCCATTTCTTCAATCTCCGCCCCCAATCCTTCTTTGGTATAGGTCTGCTGTCCGCGGAATTGAATGTCCCATACAAAAAGGGAAAGGATGTACAAAACCGCGAAAAAAAGACCGATTCCCCACGTAAAGGTCCAATCCCGTCTGGCTTTCAGACACCAAAAAGGAAATCCGCATTTTTTCCGAATATGCGGAACCGTCTTTGTTTTTCGTGCAAGTGGGCGTAATTTCGAATATTCCGCCGCGTACATAAAAAAAACGGCCTGCTTTTCCCTTTCTTTCACCTTCCACAGTTCAATCTCATGATGCCGGCACAAATTCATAAATCGTTCCAGATGCCCTCCCGGCACCTGACATTCTATGTATCCCATAATCCACCGCATTTCGGTCCTCCTAACTCGCAAAATATATTTTTTCTATTTTTCCACACACGCGGCATTCATCCGGCTGAAATGACTCAATCCCCAGTTTTTCCCCTTCGATCACCACACGCATATGCTTTCCCTGCACTTTCACAAGGCATTCTGTGTATTCGATCAAGGACTTGTAATTTTCAATAATGGCATATTCCGTTCCAAACATTTTTACAATGGTTGCTCCCTCTAAAATATCGGGCTGGAGCCCCAGTTTTTCTGAAATCGGATTCATGTGACACCCTCTCACAAAAGCCGCTTGGTATATTATATGCAGGCGGAGGCACCAACGTGACACGTCCTCTTCGCTCCTCGCGGAGCTCATCGTCGTGACAGTCGTCACATAATCGAAAGAAACGGTGCATGGCTTTGTGCAAGCACAGCCATGAGCCGTTTCTTCCGATTGCGTGTCTCGTTGTTTGCACGGAAAAAGGAGGTATCCGACTGAGTCGAACAACCTCCTTCATATGTGCAATTATTTAAATTTTCTTTTACGAGCAGCTTCAGACTTTTTCTTACGTCTTACGCTTGGTTTCTCATAATGCTCTCTCTTACGAATTTCCTGCTGGATTCCTGCTTTTGCACAGTTTCTCTTGAAACGACGCAATGCGCTATCCAATGATTCGTTTTCTTTAACGATTACATTTGACATAGTATCACACCTAACCTCCCTCCAGTTGTAAGATTGTGCAAAATACAACTGTTTGGGTATTTTTTCGCACTAACACATATTATAACACAAATTTGGAAAACGTCAACTACTTTTGGCGATTTTTTCATCCAATCTGCGAAATAATTACTTCTTTGGCCTTTTTTAAAAAATCAGCAGCACCTTCACTTAATCCTCGAAATACAAATCCATCCATATGATATTCCCGAATCCAAAAAAGAATATTTGCAAGAAGATAATTTATGGCCTGTGGGTTTTTCTTTTCAAAAAGGTTCACCGCCCTCCTTAAATATTCCGGTGATATTTCTAACAAAACCCCGATATTTCTTTTATGAGAACGGTTAACAAAAAAACGCATTGTATCGGGTGTATTCCCATAAAAAGCCGGTTCAAAAAAGCCTTTATGCGCCCCAAGTTTTTCTCCTTCTGACGTTCCACGAAGCAAAATATGTGTATGTCCCATATCCTGTACAGTTTCCTGTACCTTCTCATCCGGAGAATCCAATTCACTAATCCGGACTTCACAAACAGACATAGGTCTTTTTAAAACATTTCCTCGATATCTTTCAGAAAGCCATCTCATATCCTCCCAGTGAAATCGCTTAAGATCAAACATTCTTGAGGCACCGTTCTCTTTTTCCTCATTCATAACGGCATAAGGATCAACCATCTGTGTGATCTCCCCCTGTGCATTTTTCACTTCAAATTTATAAAACTGCCCACAGGAAAGTCCCGGAATAAACAACTCAAAAATATCAGAATTCTTCATCTTGTGCATCGGATACAGCATTCCATTCCAGAAATTAAAATCTCCAACGACACTAACACGTTTAGCGCCCGGTACCCATACTGCAAAATACATTCCCTCGGTATCTCTAAGCTTCACTTTATGACACCCCATCTTATGATATACCTCAGTCCAGATTCCCTTTGAAAACATTTTTTCCTCTTCTTCGGTAATCAGCCCTTCATAACTATAGGGATCATTACAGATATACGTATTACCATCATGGAATGTCATATGTATCTGATAATAAAAAGGTCTTTTATGCGGAAGAAACAAGGAAAATACCGGCTGTCTTTCTACGGTGTCCATCGTCTGAAATAACTTCCATCTTTACCGCATCGGGATGATAGGCAGAGATAACTTGTCCTTCCATAATAAAATGTCGCCCCAGTAAATCTTTAGGTTTACTGCAATTACCAAAAACCAATTCCATAACCTGGTCTTTTTTTATAACTTCGCTGATTTCATATCTCATGCCGTTCCCTCCTCTTTTCAGTTTCTTTTCAAAACAGGCATCTATATATCAATATATTCAAATATGCCTACTGTAATTCCTTTACATAGCTATAGTTATATTATAATTTTTTTGCGCAAGAAAGTCAATAAATGGCAAAAAAAGAAGAAACCCCAAATACAAGAACTGCATCCAGGATTTCTTCTTTTATTCATTTATAGCAACTAAATTTAGGAAATTAACTTTGAACAACATACGACGTAATTACTTGCTTTCTACCGGTTTTCTTAAAAGTCCGAGCATGATTGCTCCAACGATAGCGCCGATTAATAAAGCTACGATATACATTAATGTATGTCCGAAGATTCCACCATGAGGTGCCATCAATGTACACTTAAACGCCATAGATAACGCTCCGGCTACTGCAGAACCGATTACACAGGAAGGAATAACGTGGAGGGGATCTCCTGCTGCGTATGGAATTGCTGCTTCTGAGATAAAGCAAAGACCCATGATCGCATTAACTGGTGCTGTTTTTCTATCATTGTCTGTAAATTTATTTTTAAATACCCAGGAGGAAATTGCAATGGCAATTGGAGGAACCATTCCACCTACCATAACGGCTGCCATAATCATATAACCTGCCTCTGTCTGATATGCTAAGGAAGCTGTACCAAATACATATGCTGCCTTGTTAAATGGACCACCCATATCAATAGACATCATACCACCAACAATAACTCCAAGTAAGATACTATTTGCTCCTGATAAGGAATTTAACGCATCAGCAAGCAACTGATTTAACCAGGAGAAGAATGGATTGATTGCGAACATAATCACACTGACCAATAATAATCCAACTACCGGGTAAATTAACATCGGACGAAGACCATCCATGGAATCTGGCATTTTCTCTGTAATCTTTTCTAAAGCTAATACAAGA
>OHSK01000473.1_pt1 | contig 21368 bp, 8 predicted proteins | sample 1578701 | NCBI WGS metagenome assembly OHSK01 (sample SAMEA3879503, study PRJEB24766) | human gut metagenome | biome: human-associated habitat; feature: feces | place: USA | collected 1985/1987
AATCAGATAACACAAAATATCAAAGATTTATTGGCTTCCAGGGAAATCGAGAATATTTTTGAAAACTCTGATTTCATTTATATGCTCAATCAGGCTTCTGGAGACAGGCAGATTCTGGCAAAACAGCTGAATATCTCACCAACCCAGCTGTCCTATGTAACCAACAGTAATGAGGGGGAAGGACTTTTGTTCTATGGAAATGTCATTATCCCATTTGTAGACAGATTCCCGAAGAATTCCCTCTATAAAATCATGACAACCCGCTTAGAGGAGACTTCCGAAGCAGGTTAAATCAAAGGAGAAAACAATGTTACGAGCAATTTCATATGTATTAACTTTTAGTGGCGGTGCTGTTTTCGGCATCGCTTTTCTCTGCTTATTACAGGCAGGGAAAGGGTATCCGAAGAAGGAGGAGTAAGTAGTGGCAGAACAGAGAATGAAAGTCAGGGACAAGAAAGTCCAGAAGATGACCAAGGATGGGCTGGTGGAAGAAAACCTGACAGATAAATCTTCTGTTCGTGTCAGTAACCGTGTCGGTGATGTGCAGATGGGAAGAAAACAGGGGGAAAAAGAAGAAAACCTTGTGGATAAGACTCCCCGCCAGTCTGAACGGAGTGGGAAAAATATTCGACCCTCTGTGCAAAAATCCAGAGATGCACCGGAACTGATACGGACAGAGAAGCAAAGTGAGGATTTGGGACAGAGTAGTAAACAGCAAAATCGGAAAAGAATCCGTGCTGAAGTCGGAAAAGAATCCAGACTTGCAGAAAAATCCGAAGCCGGACAGTCAGGGAGACTGAAAGAAAAACGTGCTGATCTATCAGAAAACAGAGGAGACAGCCGGAGAAATCAGACAGGTGGCAGCAAAAAGCCAAAACAAAAACAACGTTTGAAGTTTGCTTATGAGGAAACTGGTGCTTCTGTGAAAAATGACAAAGATATGGAGAAATTGAACCAGATGGATACGGATGGAGTCAATTTCCGCCATCAAAAACAGAAGGAAAAAGCCAAAAAGTTTTCTTATGAGGAAGCAAAAAAGAAAAAGGAAGCTAAGCAGCATTCCAAGAAGGCACAGGTCTATCGGGCAAATGAAGGGGAGGCTCCTGGAAAGAAGAAATCCCGCTTGAAGTTTGGCGAAGGGGAATCTGTGAAAACAGAAAAAATTTCTGCTGTTAAGAAAGCAGGAAGTGCAACTTCCATAGCATTGCACCGTGAGATCAGCAAAAATGAAGACGATAATGCGGCGGTAGAAGGTGCCCATAAGTTAGAAGAAAGTGGCGAAGGTGTTTACCGGCTGGAACAGAGAAGTGCCAGACGCAGGAAACAGAGGGCATCCAGAAAAAGAAGCAGACTTGAAAGACAGGCAGAGAAACAGACACAGGCTGCAGCCCGTCAGGAGCAGAAGAAACTGAAAAAACAGATTCAGAAGCAACAGATCAAACGGGATTATGCCAAAGCGAAGAGAAGTGAACAGACAGTAGGAACAGCTGCAAAAGGTACGATTGATTATATCAAGAAGATTGGCGGCAAAGTCACCAACTTCTTTAAAGAAAACCGGAAGGTGTATATCAGTGTAGCAGTTCTGATCGGATTGATGTTTCTGATCATAACGAATGTCACGTCTTGCTCTGCAGTGTTTTTACAAAATGTGATCACTTATACCGGAACCAGTTATCTGTCATCGGATCAGGCAATCCGGGAAGCGGAACTGTATTACACACAGCTGGAAGCTAATCTGCAGGAGCGGATCAACAACATGGAATCGGAAGAACCGGGGCATGATGAGTACCGTTATGATATTGGTCCGATAGAGCATGATCCGTTTATCCTAATCAGTTACCTGTCTGCAAAATATGAGGAGTTTACGTTTGAGCAGGTGAAGCCGGAACTGGATGCGTTGTTTGCAGAGCAATACCATCTGACTACTGAAGCAGTGAATGAGACTGTGACAGAGACTGCGACAGTAAGGGTTGGAGAATCTTTGGGACAGGTTGTGACCAGTGGCTATTGCAACTGCCCAATCTGTTGTGGTATTTGGAGCGGAGGACCGACTGCCAGTGGAGCATATCCAACTGCCAATCATACCTTAGCGGTAGATGCTTCCAATCCGTTTGTACCAATGGGAACAAAGGTAGTTATGAATGGTGTCGAATATACCGTAGAAGATACCGGAGCTTTCGCAAGATATGGTGTACAGTTTGATGTCTATTATGACAGTCATGCGGCAGCATCTGCACATGGACATCAGATATGGGAATGTTATCTGGCAGATGATAATGGAAGCAATGAAGTGGAAGTGACCAGGACAAGAGATGTAGATGTGTTGAATGTCACCTTAAATAGTGGAAACCTGATGTCAATCTGTCAGGACAGGCTGGGATTTTTCCAGAAAGAACTGTTCAGTGCCTACAACGATACAAAAGGCAACTTGCAGATGTTTGCAACACCGGTTGATTTTAACTGGTATTCCAGTGTGACCAGCTATTATGGATACAGGATTCATCCAATATCAGGAGCAAATCAGCTTCATAATGGTATGGATATCGGAGCACCGGAAGGGACAAAAGTAATGGCAGGGCTGACCGGAACGGTTACAACTTCTGCTTATAACGACAGCTATGGCAATTATGTTGTGATCAAGGACAGTAAAGGCTATGAACTGCGGTATGCACATTTAAGCAGCCGGAGTGTATCTGCAGGAGCAACCGTCACGAAAGGTGATGAGATAGGTCTTGTAGGAAATACCGGAAATTCTACAGGAAGCCATCTTCATATTGAACTTCTGAAAAATGGAGAGCGGTTAAACCCGATCTTTTATCTGGAAACAGGAGAAGGGGCAGGCTTTGGCGGCAATGAATATACCAGTGAAGCAGCACAGCGTTTGTTAAATGAAGCAGCGAGATATCTCGGAACACCGTATGTGTGGGGTGGATATTCCCCAAGTGGATTCGATTGTTCCGGATTTGTAAGCTACTGTCTGACAAACTCTGGTGTAAGGAATACAGGAAGACTAACAGCACAGGGACTGTACAACATTTGTACACCAGTATCCCAGTCGGAGGCACAGCCGGGAGATTTGATCTTCTTTACTGGAACTTACGACGCAGGGGAGCCGGTAACGCATATCGGAATCTATGTAGGCAATGGTCAGATGATCCATTGTGGACATCCGGTGCAGTATACGTCCATCAATTCCCCATACTGGCAGAGCCATTTCTATGGATTTGGACGATGGTAAGAAAAAAGGGCGGCTGCATCAGCCGTCCGGAAAGGAGAAGCGATGAAAAGTCTTGAAAAAGCAACGGCAGATTATGAGAAAGCCAAAGAGAAAATGGAAGCCTCCAAAGCCAGATATGAAGCAGATTTAAAGCGGTTCAAGGCTGCGGAGATTGCAAAAACAGAAGCGGAAAATCTGGAAATTGTAAAAATTATCCGTGCAATGGATATGAGCATTCCAGAGCTGGAAGCTTTCAAAAAGAGAATGAAAAATGAACTGCCCGGCAGGGTAGAAATACAGAAGGAGGAAACAAAAAGCCGATGATGAATCTGGAAAAAATGAAACAGAAGAAGAGAACAATTACTAAAAGCAGGGTAAAAAAGAGCTTGCTTGCAGCAACGACATTTCTTTGCCTGACAACACCTTTGCTCCAGACACAGACTGCTTATGCAGCTGAGAATACCACACCTGCAATTACGATCGAGAAACCGGATGGCTGGAAACAGGGAGAAACAACCATTGCTGTTACGGTAGATGCCAGCCATATGCCGGAAGGTTTCTCAATAGCAAAAATTGAAGCAAAAGCAGGAAAAGATGGGAGCTGGCAGGATGTAACCGGAAGCGGAAGTATCACGATCACTGGAAACCAGACAGTGTATGTGCGTGTGACAGATGGTGAGGGGAAGGTCTATGAGCAGAATCGCTCTATTAAGTGTTATGACACAGAAAAGCCTACGCTTTCTGCATCTCTGACAGATGGTGTACTGACGATTCAGGGAAATGATACCGTTTCCGGCATTACTTCTGTGACAGTTAATGGCACCACTTATACAGATCTGAAGGATGGAATGCTGAGAGTGCAACTGACACAGAAAGATTTTACAACAAAACAGATTGAAATCACGGTAACGGATGGTGCCGGAAATACTTCTGAAAAGTATGTGTTGCAGAATCCTTATTATGAATGGGCAAAGAAGCAGGCAGAGAAACAGAAAACTTCCAGTGACAGTAATGGTGCGATGGCAACCACGACCAGTGCAGATGCAACTGGGACTGAGAAAACAACGACTTCACCACTTCCGCAGGATGCACAGGCTTCTGAGCCAACAGATGCAAAAGGAACTGTGGATGATCGGACAGTGACAGGTATTGAGGAACAGCTTAATAAAGAAGGCGAGACAGCAGATTCTGTTACCAAAACAGCTACGGAAGGCACAAAAGAGTTTTATACCATTTCAACTAAGAGTGGCAAGATTTTCTATCTGATTATTGACAATTCAAAATCTCAGGATAATGTGTATTTTCTTACCGAAGTTAGTGAAAAAGATCTGATGAACTTCACACTTTCTGATTCGGTGACACTTCCGGAAGTAGATACGGTTTATGCAGAACCAGAGAAAAAAGCAGAGGAAGAAAAGCCGGAAACGACAGAGTCAGCCGAGAAAGATAAGGTAGAGGATGATATTCAGATGCCTGAAGATAAAAGTCCATTTGGAACGTATCTTTTGATTGCACTGGTTGCAGTCGGAGCTGCGGCAGGAGGATATTACTTCAAAGTCTATAAACCAAAGCATGAATATGATGACGAGGATGAGATGGAAGAGGATGAAGATGAATCCGAAGATTCAGAGTCTGAAAAGCGGGAAGTAGACGATGCAGATGAGCAGGAAGAAAGTACAGAACCGGAAATCCTGAGAGATGAAGATTTTGACGATAATGTGCTGGAAGATGAAGAAGAGGAGCAGGAGTAAATGAAATTAGTGATTGCAGAAAAGCCATCGGTTGCGATGGCACTGGCTTCCGTGCTTGGAGCCAGAACAAGAAAAGATGGCTACGTGGAGGGAAACGGTTATATCGTTTCCTGGTGCGTAGGACATCTGGTGGGATTATGCGATGCATCGGAATACGATGAAAAATATAAAAAATGGAGATATGAGGATCTGCCGATTGTGCCGGAATGTTGGAAACACAAGATTTTGGAGGGCACAAAGAAGCAGTTCGGAATCTTAAAGAAACTGATGAGAGATTCCAAAGTAGATGAGGTGATCTGTGCTACTGATGCAGGACGTGAAGGTGAGTTAATCTTTCGTTTGGTGTATGAGCAGGCAGGATGCAAAAAGCCGATGAAGCGGCTCTGGATCTCATCTATGGAAGAACAGGCAATTAAAGATGGATTTGCGTCATTAAAAGACGGTTCGTGTTATGACAGTCTCTATCAGTCAGCACTTTGCAGGGCAAAGGCAGACTGGTTGGTGGGAATCAATGCGAGTCGTCTTTTTTCCGTTCTGTATAACCAGAATCTGAAAGTTGGAAGAGTGCAGACACCAACACTTGCTATGATCGTTGATCGAAATCAGAAGATCAAGGAATTTACCAAAGAGAAATATTATATGGCTCATATCAAGTTTGACGATATGGATGCGGTTACAGAGCATTTTCAGAAAAAAGAAGATGCAGATAGAGTGGCTGCGGACTGTATGGAGCGTATGTGCGAAGTAGAGAAGGATGATGTGAAAGAGAAAACGGTCCGCCCTCCGAAGCTCTATGATCTGACCACTCTGCAGAGGGAAGCTAACAGAATGTTTGGTTATACCGCACAGCAGACATTGGATGCCGTGCAGGAGATGTATGAGCAGAAGCTTGTCACTTATCCGAGAACTGATAGCCAGTATTTGACAGATGAGATGGGAGAAAGCACTGAAACACTGATTCAGATGCTACTTGGGAAAATGCCTTATGCCGAAGGTCTGGAATATCAGTCAGACGTGAGTAAGGTATTAAATTCAAAGAAAGTATCTGATCACCATGCGATTATCCCAACCATGGAAGTAGCCAAAGCAGATATTGGTGAACTGAAAGAACGAAACCGCAAGATTTTGTATCTGATCAGTGCCAGGGTTCTGACAGCAACTGCAGATCCTTATATTTATGAAAGCCATAAATGCCAGATTACCTGTAATTATCATACGTTTTATCTCACGGCAAAGAAAACAAAGCAGGAAGGATTCAAGGCAATCGAAAATAAATTGAAACAGTTCTTTGGCGTAAAGATTGAGAAAGAAGAGCCGGAGCTGGATATCTGGGCTGGCAAGCATTACGGTCCTTGTGATTCTTTTGTATCGGAGCATTTTACACAGCCACCGAAACAGTACACAGAAGATACCCTGCTTTCTGCTATGGAACGTGCAGGAAATGAAGAACTGACCGAAGATACAGAGAAGAAAGGACTTGGTACTCCGGCAACAAGGGCAGCAATCATTGAAAAACTGATTCAGTCTGGCTTTGTGAAAAGAGAAAAGAAAAATCTGGTACCGACAGATGATGGCAATGTACTGATTACGGTTCTGCCGGATGAGATTAAATCTCCGAAGATGACAGCAGAGTGGGAAATGGCATTGAATCACATTGCCCAGAATACAGAGACAGCAGATGAATTCCTAAATGGGATTACAGAGCTGATGCAGGAACTGGTTGCCAGATATCAGGGAATTTCAGAAGAGAAGAAAAATCAGTTTCAGGGAAAAGCAAAAGGAGAAGTCATTGGCAAATGTCCCCGTTGTGGAGCTGATGTCCGGGAAGGAAAAGTAAACTTTTACTGTTCTGACCGGAATTGTGCTTTTACCTTGTGGAAGAATGATAAATTCCTTGCAAGCCAGGGGAAAAAGATGGATAAGACGACAGCAAAGAAGTTCCTGTCTAAAGGAAAAATCCATTATAAGGATCTGGTATCAAGAAAAACAGGGAGACAGTATGAAGCAACTGTGGAAATGGTTGATCCCGGCGAGGGAAATGTGCAGTTCAATCTGAGTTTTCCGCAACGATAAGTAGTGTATTGCAGGCAGTCTAAGGACTGTCTGTTTTAATACAAATATTATGAAAGAGAGGACCTTAGCATGAAGAAAAAAGGTAATTTTAGAAAAGTAGTATCTGGCTTGCTGGCAGGCATGACAATGCTTAGTACAGTGCTGTCTCCGATGACGGCATATGCAGCGGAGATCCGGCCAGAGGAAAAACCTCCACTTTATGAGAAAGTGAAAGACCTTCTGGATGAAGATGAGGTGGTGACTGCCAAAGATTATGAAATCGAAACAGGCAGTGTATTTGATGTGAAATCAGACTACACAGGACTGGAAATCAAGGATGATAACAAGGTCAAAGTCACATTTGAGGAAGCAAAGAACGAAAAGAATGAGGATTTTACGACAGATCATGCGGACACTTACAAAGCGGTCTATTATGTGGAACCGGTAAATCAGGAGCATCCGAAGTACCAGATCAGCCGAAAACTGATTGTGCGTGAGAAAGAAACAGAAGTACAGACAGAGGCGGCAGGGAGTGAAGCAGTGACTGAATCCGAAACAGCTGGCAGTGAACAGCAGACAGAAGAAGCGGAGGATTCAGAAGCAGAATCGGAGATTACCGATATTGACGCTGATGAATTTGATGATTTGGTAGAGCAGGCACAGAATCAGGATACCTATGATGAAGAATCAGGGTTAGAGCTTCATGATGTTTTGGAACAGGCAGGAGACGAAGGTGTGGATCTTGAGGCTATGGAAGAAGGAGAGATTGCAACATTTGAAGCAGTTTCGGCTTATTCAGCAAGAAGTACACAGCAGGTAACAATTGAAAAAGGACCACTGTATAGATATGCAGATTATAATCTTGGAACCTATCTGACAGAGCCGTACTATATCAGCTACGGAAGCGTCAGAGCAATTGCGTATTGTGTACAGCCAGCAAAGCCAGGACCTGGATCTGGAAATTATACAATTACAAAGATTGGAGACAATCAGGCGTTAGCAAAAGTGTGTTATTACGGTACAGATGCCGCAGGAAGCGAGAGTTTTTTCGCTAATAAACACACGGATTTTTCAGAAGGAAAAAGATTCATCATTATTCATATGGCTGCATCATATGCCAACGGAAGTAGTGATGCATTTTACGGAACCAATGCTACAGGAGAGGCTTTGGCAAAAGAACTCTATAATTATTGTGTGAATAAGCCGGAAATACCAGATGTAGCGATGTCATTTTCAAAGCCGGATGTAAAGGCTTATGTAGATGGAAATGTTCAGAGAACGGAGAACATTCAGTTCAACGCATCTTCCCAGCAGAAAATCACAATGGACTTACCAAAAGGAGTAAAGCTCCATAATGTATCTACTGGAAATGTAAGTGCGGCAGGTGCAAGCGTAACAATTGGAGGAGGAACCACGTTTTATCTCTCAGCTCCTCTGACACAGACAAGAGATGTAAGTGCTACTTTTTCTGCAAAAATGAAGGGAAGTATTACAAAAGATTATTCAGCATATAAATTGACTACGAATGCAAGTGTTCAGGATCTGGCATTTGTATTTGGAGAAGGTGTTGCTGATGAAAAATATGTAAGCTTAAAGGTGTCCTGGATTGAACAGGCTACGATCGAAATCGTAAAGAAAGACGATACAGCGGATGTCAATCTTGCAGGTGCAGTATTCGGTGTATACAGCGATGAGGCTTGTACAAAGCTGATCACTCAGATGCCGGCAACAGATAAGAATGGAAAATCTTCTGTTACGATCATCAAGACACAGGATACTGTTTATCTGAAAGAGATCACAGCACCACAGGGATATGTAGTAAATGCAACGGCAACAAATGTAAAACTGGTAGCAAGTAAGACCTCAGCTGTAACCGTGGAAAATAAGGAACAGCTGGCAGAGCTTACCATTTACAAAGAAGGACAGGTTCTGACCGGAGCAGATGTCAGTGAAAATGGAACGGTATTTCAGTATGAAAACCGCAGACAGAAAAATGCAGTGTATAACGTGTATGCCGGGGCAGATATCGTAACAGCTTATGGCACAAAAGTGTACAGCAAAGGTGACCTTGTAAAAGAAAACCTGACAACAGGTGAGAATGGTTCTGTCACACTGAAAAACCTGCATCTTGGAACCTACGTGGTAAAAGAAACAAAAGCACCGGACTCTTTCTATAACGGCAGCGAAGAAAAGTCAGTGACTCTAACTTATGCTGGTCAGAACAAAGAAGTTGTATTTGCAGATGTGACTTTTAACAACGAGAGACAGAAAGCAGATGTTTCTGTAGTAAAACAGGATAAAGACACCAAGAAACCACTGAAAGGCGGTATTTTTGCTCTGTATGCATCCGATGATATCAGAAATGCAGACGGAACCGTTGTTGTGAAAAAAGGAACACTGATTGAGAAAGCAACTACTGGAGCAGATGGAACTGCAAAATTCACAGCAGATCTTCCGATTGGATATTCCTATTCTGTAAAGGAAGATCAGGCGCCGGAAGGCTATGTAAGAAATACAGAAGATGTGTATACGTTCAAGTTTTCTTACACCAATGATAAAGAAGCAACCGTATCATTTGCCCATACCTTTAGCAATGACCGTGTGACAGCAAAGATCAATTTATTCAAAGTTGATAAAGAAACAGGAAAAGCAGTACCACAGGGAGATGCCACACTGAAAGGTGCAGTTTATGGACTGTATGCCCGTGAAGATATCGTGTACCCGGATGGAGCAACGGGAACTATTTATAAAGCAGGAGAGCAGGTAGCTTCTCTTACAACAGATGACAAAGGACAGGCTTCTGTAAATGGCTTATATCTTGGCAAATATTATGTCAAAGAGATTACTCCGCCGACCGGATACCTAGCAGATGCAGAAGAGCATGATCTTACATGCAGTTATGAAGGAGATATGACAGCAGAAGTAAAAAGAGAGTGCACTTCCAGTGAGCAGGTCATCAAGCAGCCATTTCAGATCATCAAAGCAGCCAACAATGGAAAGACCGATGCAGATCTGTTATCCGGAGCGGGATTCACAGTTTATCTGAAATCTTCCCTTACAAAGAAAGCAGATGGAAGCTACGACTTTGATTCTGCAAAACCTGTAGTGAGTGGAGAAAATGGAGCAACTGAGATTTTCACAGATGAAAAAGGTTATGCCTGCAGTATTCCATTATCATTTGGAAGCTATATCGTGCGTGAGACAACAACACCGCACAATTACAAGCCAGTTGATGATTTTGAAGTGAATATCACAGAGCATCATCCAAATGAGCCACAGATCTGGCGAGTGCTTCTGGATGAAGAGTTTAAGGCAAAACTGAAAATCGTGAAAAAAGACGATGAAACAAAGAAATCCGTCCTGATTGCAGGAACAGAATTTAAGGTATATGACCTGGATAATAAAAAGTATGTGGAACAGGTAACAACTTACCCAGTGACAACAACCCATAAGTCCTATTTTACGGACAGTCAGGGGTATCTGATCATGCCGAAGAATCTGAAGATCGGACATTACCGGATTGAGGAAGTCAACGCACCGGAAGGGTACACAATCAACAAGAATTATGTAGAGATTGCAGTGGATGCAAACACAGCATACCAGATGGATTCTGAAAGCGGAGATGCCATTATTACGGTAGATTACGAGAACCATCCGGTAAAAGGAAAGCTGACGATCTATAAAAAAGGTGAGATGCTGACCGGATTCAAGAAGGATTTTGTTTATGAAGAAAGATACCTGAAGGGTGCAGAATTTAATGTCTATGCAGCTGAAAATATTTATACACCGGATTACCAGAAAGATGAAAACAGAAACAGACAGCTGATCTATGCAAAAGATGCACTGGTAACAACGGTAACGACTGGAGAAGACGGAAAAGCAGTTGCTGATAACCTGCCGCTTGGTTCTTACTATGTGGTAGAAGAGACTGCACCGGAAGGATTTGTCCTGAACCATGACAGATCAGAAGTCGCATTTGTCTATGCCAATCAGGATACACCGGTGATTGAACAAGAAGTGACTGTTGGCGATGACCGACAGAAAGTTGCGATTCAGGTAGAAAAACAGGATGCAGAAAATGGTGCAACCGTAGCAGGAGCTGTCTTTGGTATCTATAACAAAGCGGATATCAAGGCAGATGGAAAAGTAATCGTGAAAGCAGATACACTCTTACAGGAAATGACCTCTGATAATAATGGTCTTGCAGTATGTACGCTGGATCTGCCACTTGGACAGTATTATGTGAAAGAGTTAAAAGCACCGGCTGGATTTGTGTCCTCTGATGAAGTTCTGAATCTGAATGCTTCTTACCAGGGACAGGATGTGAAGACAGTAAAACTGAAAACAGTGAAAAAGAACCAGCCAACAACAGTAGAAATTACGAAATCTGATGTAACAACAGGTGTGGAACTGGATGGGGCAAAACTCACCGTTCTTGATAAAGAAGGAAATGTTGTGGATCAGTGGACTTCTGTAAAAGATCAGCCACATGTGATCAAACGACTGACAGTTGGTGAGGAATACACTCTTCGTGAGGAAATGGCACCTTATGGTTATCTGAAAGCAATGGATGTGAAGTTCACGCTGGAAGATACCGAAGAGATTCAGAAAGTAGAGATGAAAGATGAAGTACCGACAGGACTTCTGATCATCAACAAAAATGGAGAGTTTTTGGATAAAGTGACACTTCTGGACAATGTAAAAGGTACTGTGGAGCATCTCTTTGAATATGTAACTGGAAGTCTTACAGATGTAACTTTCGATGTATTTGCTGCGGAAGATATCAAAGCGGCAGATGGTGTCAGCGAAGATTATTTTAAAGCAGATGAAAAAGTGGGAACCATTACCACAGATTCTAATGGTATTGCACAGATGGGAGATCTCCCGGCTGGCAAGTACTATGTGAAGGAAGTAAAAACAGCCCATGGTTATGTGCTGGACAAAGAGCCGAGATATGTTGACCTTTCCTATCGTGATCAGGATACACCAGTTATCACTTATGATGAGAAATGGCAGAATGCCCGTCAGAAAGTAAAGGTTACGGTTCTGAAGAAAGAAAAAGATACAGACCGTGTCCTTGCAGGTGGCGTCTTCGGTCTTTATACCAGTGAAGATATCAAAAATGCAAAGGGTGAGGTACTCCTTGAGAAGGAAAGTCTGATCGAGCAGCGAGTAACGGATGAAAAAGGACAGATTACTTTTACGGCAGATCTTCCGATAGACGGAAAATACTATGTGAAAGAGATCTTTGCACCGGACGGATTTGTTACAACAGAAGAAGTACAGGAGTTTACTTTTGAATATGCCGGAGAAGACCAGACAGAAGTAAGCTACGACTTTACTTTTGAAAATCAGCCAACCACAGTGGAGTTGTCCAAAACAGACCTGACAACAGGTAAAGAACTTCCAGGTGCACACCTGAAAGTGACGGATTCAGATGGCAATACAGTAGATGAATGGACTTCTACGGAGGAATCCCATGTGATCAAAGAACTGGTTGTTGGTAAGGAATACACCATGACAGAGACAAAACCGGCAGATGGATATGTCACTGCAGAAAGTATTACTTTCACAGTAGAGAATACAGCAGAGGTTCAGAAGCATGAGATGAAAGATGATGTGACAAAAGTGCAGATCAGTAAGACGGATATCACAGGAGAAACTGAGATTCCAGGTGCAAAACTGACGGTTCTTGACAAAGACGATCAGGTAGTAGAGAGCTGGACTTCCACAGAGGAAGCACACTATATCGAAAAACTGCCAATCGGTAAATATACCTTACGTGAAGAGCTGGCACCGAAAGGATATCTTCTGACATCTGATGTGACATTTGAGGTGAAAGATACCGGAGAAATCCAGAAAGTGGCTATGAAAGATGATACTGCCAAGGGAAAAGTGATTCTCAATAAGACAGATAAATCGTCAGGAGAACCACTGAAAGGGGTAGAATTTGAACTCCGTGACAGCAAAGGAAAAGTTCTGGAAACCTTAAAGACAGATGCTGCCGGTCATGCAGAGAGTAAGCTGTATGAGAGTGCCACATTTAAGAACGGCAAATATGATACCGCTATCAAGTATTATCTGGTGGAAACAAAGACACTGGACGGATACACACTGGATCAGACCAGGCATGAAGTGACATTTGCCTATGCAGATGACAGTACACCAGTTGTAGAAGTTACCTTTAATCTGACAAATGAGAAACCGGAAGTTCCAGAAACACCGAACACACCGGATACACCACAGTCCCATGAAGAGACAAAGGTATCAAATGCACCAAAAACAGGTGACAGCACGAATATTTGGCTGCCGATTCTGCTTCTGGTAATCTCCACAGGAGGTATGGCAGGACTTTATATCTGCAGAAAAAAGAAAAGCAAATAAGGAAACCAACGGTTATGATTGGGAGCTTCTATTTGAGGCTCCCTTTTTCATACAAAAAAATCACAGAAAGGAATAAAAAACTATGATGAAAGCAATGGAAAAAAGACAGGAAGCACGAAAAAACCAGGAGAAAACTTTAAAGAGAATGATGGCTTATCAGAAGAAAGCCGAGCAGATGGTCAGCAGAAAAAGAATGAACCATCACATGATCAGAAAGGGGTAAAAGCGTATGATGAACAGAAAAGAATTTTATGAATATGTCAAAGACAATGTAAAGGAGTATCTGCCAGAGTCTTATAAGGACGCAGAAATTAAACTGCAGGAAGTAGAAAAAAACAACGGGTTGAAGTTGACAGGTATTACGATTCCAAACGGAGATCAGAGAATCGTACCGACAGTCTATCTGGATTCCCTCTACCAGGAATATATTCATGGAAAAGATGTAGACTCTTGTGTTGGCGATGTGGCTGATATGCGTATTGAGGCACAGGGAAAAGCAGAATTTTTTGATATGGGAGTTCCGGATATTCTTGATTATGAAAAGATGAAGGACAAATTACAGGTGAGAATTTGTGATAAGGAATGGAATACCGATCTTCTTGCAGATAAAGTAGTCACAGAATACGGAGATTTTGCAGCTTATTATGCAGTAAATCTGGAGGAAAATGGAGAAGGGATCAGCAGTATTCCGGTAACTGTTTCTCTGATGAACGAGTGGGGAGTATCTGCCGAACAGATTCAAGCGGATGCGATGGTGGCAGACCGAAAACGTGGTGTCACACTTATGGATATGAATGAGATTATCAAATCTATGATTTTTGGTGAAGAACCAGAAAACCTGCTGAATGAAAAAATGGATATGGAAGCCATGGAAAACCCAATGTTCTGTCTGACAAACAAAGCTAAGATGAATGGAGCTTCCCTGTTACTGCAGGAAGATATTCGTAAACAGATTGGGGAATGCCTGGGAAGTGATTACTTTGTCATCCCATCTTCCGTTCATGAAGTGTTGATTCTCCCTGATAACGGAATTTTTCAGGTTCCAGAATTAAATGCGATGGTACAGGAAGTCAATGAGACACAGGTGGAAAGACAGGAACAGCTTTCTGATAAGGTTCAGTTCTGTGATAAAAAGACCGCAGTAATGGAAAATGCTGAGCGTAGGGAAGCACGTCTGGAAAAAGAAAAAGCAGCTGAAAAAGCAGAAGTAAAAGGTGGAATCCATGGAAGATTGGAGAAAGCCAAGGCAGAGATCAAGGCAAAAGAGGCAGACAAAGTGCCAAAGAATAAGTCAAAAGAGCTTGCCACAGCATTATAAAGAGAAACAACGATGATATTAAGGGGACTGTGCCAAGCAGTCCCTGATTTTATGAAAAGGAGTAGCACATGGCAAATAAATTATATGCAATGGAACAGCTGACGGAAGAGGTGGCAAAAGATGTAGCTGCCAGTCCGCAGGAATGGATGCGGTTCCTAAACACTGCATCCAAACTGTACAAATACACTTTTCCAGAACAGCTTTTAATTTATGCACAGCGACCGGAAGCAACTGCCGTAGCATCCATGGAAATCTGGAATCAGAAGATGTACCGATGGATCAAAAAGGGATCTAAGGGGATTGCCTTGATTGACAATACTTCCGGACCGAAAACAAAACTTCGGTATGTATTTGATGTGCAGGACACTTATAAAGTGCGGAATCTGGGAAAAGATCCACAGTTATGGAATCTTCCAATGGAAGGTGAACAACTGGTTGCAGATTATCTGCAGGAGCAGTTATCACTGGAAGATACAGAAGGAGGACTTGCTGAAAGTCTGCATCAGGCAGCGAAGGAGAGTATGCAGGAATGGCTTCCAGATGCATTAGAAGAACTGAGACTGGATGTAACAGGGACATTTTTGGAAGAACTGGACGAACAGAATCAGGAAGTAGAATTCAGGGAACTGATGACCAATAGTGTTTGGTATGTATTACTAAACAGGTGTGGACTGGATGTACAGGAATATCTGGATGCAGAGGATTTTCGGCATATAACGGACTTCAATCAGCTGAAAGTATTAGGACATCTGGGAAGTGCAGTCAACGAGATCAGCAGACCAGTCCTGATGCAGATTGGACGATATGTTCTGAATGATCTGGAAAATGACCTGAAAATGGTTGCAAAAGAAAAAGAAGTAGCTTATAATGAATTTAACACGTTAATTCGTGAAAGCAATATAGATAACACAGAAGATAGAGAAGAAAAAAAGGAGGAAACAGACTATGAGAGAGATCAGTTACAGCCAGAACGGAGAGTATCAGATTCCGGATATCAGCCTGGAAGAGACGAGAGGAACCATCGGCAAGTACGGAATGATGCGGAAAGAGTATCTGAGAAATCACAAAGTAGCCAGGTTCAACATTCTGACACTGCAGAACCGTCTGGACAGTCATCTGATGGAGATCGACAGTCAGGCAAGACAGAGAGTAGACGACCTGATGAACGAACTTCTGGAGAAAGATCCGGCACCGGACAAGATGGCAGACACAATGGCATGGACCAGACACATGAACCAGATCAAAGCACAGGCAGAGGAACTGGTGATCCAGGAGATTATTTACAATTAAGTCTATTCCCAACACAAGAGGAACAGTTAGGAGAAATAAGGAAAGCGGCAGCTGCATTAGAACAGCCAGCCGCTTTCCTTATTTCTGATGAAGTGGTAGACGATATTCTCCGAACAGGAAGCGGACAGAAAAATACACTGTTTCACATTACTGCAAGATTGATTGAAGGTCTGGATAATGAAGAAATGCAAAGCTTCCTGAAAGATGAATATGGTACTGGAGGAAAAGGATTTACCATAGATGGTCAGAAAATTAGTATCTGGTACGACAACGATGGTATTCGTATCCGGAGAGGTGACTCTGCAAGAAGAAACTTTGACCGTATCGTTACGTGGGAAGAAGCAGCTGACAGGATTCGGGATATGTATGAGGAGGGAAATTACGTTGATAATCTTATCTCCAATAATGCCATTGAACAGGAGCAGGAAGAAATGACCAATCTTCTTGCACTTCATTTTCGGGATACTTGCAGAAACTGGGAAAAGAAACAATCATATTCAGACTGGCAGGATGTAGTGAGTGGAGCATGGACAGATCAAGAGGAAGCAGATGCGATTGTCTATCGTTTTGAATGGCTGCAGAAATATATGGATGAGAATCCGGGAGATTATCACCGCTGGGAGATTCAGCATAATCCGGAATATCTCCAACGCTTTCAGGATCTTCAGAGGGAGCGTTCCTGGGTAGACCAGAAATTTACGGTCGAACGTCCGGCACTTTCCTTTATTACACAAGATGAAATAGATGCTGTCCTTAGAAGAGGCGGCATTACAGCCGGAGGGCGCAACCGGATCTATGAGTATTTCATGGAGCATCATGATATGAAAGATGCAGCAGAGTTCCTGAAAAATGAGTATGGAACAGGTGGTGCATCACCTGGGATACCGGGAGCGTATGAATCTGATGCCTCACATGATGCAAAAGGATTAAAACTTGCGAAAGGAAAGATTGGCAGTCCAGAAGTAGAAATTCTATTAAAATGGAATAAGGTTGCAGAACGTGTCCGTCAGCTGATCCGCACCGATGATTTCTTATCACCGGAAGAATTGGAAAAGTATGAAGAGCGGCAGGAAGCACAGAGACTGGCAGATTTGGAAGAAGCACAGCAGATGTTAGGAGAACAGCTGGAGCAGGATACTTTGACAGCGGAAGATATAACTGATTTGAGATTAGTTGATTCAGAATATATGTCCGGTACCAGAACAAGAATCCATGATTTTGATTGCAAAGTTAAGGGAGAAGTGAATCGACTTCAATACACATTAGAATATCATGATGATGGAGAAGGTTTCACGATTCATACGGAAAAAGATGATATTTGGAATCGAATGTCAACACAAGAATTGGAACGTCTGGATGTAAAACTCGGACAAGAAGTACTTTATTATCATTATCACAACAAAACTGTAAATGCGGATACCTTAGATGAATTACGGGAAATCAGGGAAGAAATTATGGAGGAAGAGTCCTCGTATTTTACTGCTATTTCTCAACGTGTGTGGACAGATTATGATAAAAAAGAAAAAGAATTATCGGGAGAAGCTGAGGTATCGGAAGAAAAAGAATCTTTGGAAGAGATTAACGGAATAGCAGAACCGATTCAAGCAACGAACTTCCGTATCACAGATGATGAACTTGGACAGGGAACACCGAAGGAGAAATTCCGAGCCAATATCATGGCTATCCAGTTGTTAAAGAAATGTGAGGATGAGAACCGCAATGCGACATCAGAGGAACAGAAAATCTTATCCAGGTACGTCGGCTGGGGAGGTCTTGCAGATGCATTTGATGAGACAAAAGCTGCATGGGAGACAGAATATCTGGAATTAAAGACGGTTCTTACACCAGAGGAATATGCTGCAGCCAGAGCTTCCACGTTAAATGCTCATTATACACAGCCGATTGTGATTGAAAGTATGTATCAGGTGTTGGAGAATCTGGGATTTACAAAAGGAAATATCCTGGAGCCGTCTATGGGAGTCGGGAACTTCTTTGGAATGCTTCCAGAGAATCTAAATCAGTCCAAACTCTATGGTGTGGAACTGGACAGTATCAGCGGTAGAATTGCAAAGCTACTCTATCCAGATGCCAATATTCAGATCAAAGGTTTTGAGAAGACAGATTATCCTAATGATTTTTTTGATGTGGCGATTGGAAATGTGCCATTTGGTGCATACAAGGTCAATGACCGTCAGTATGATCGCTACAATTTCATGATCCATGATTACTTTCTCGCCAAGACGATAGATCAGTTACGTCCAGGTGGTGTGGCGGCATTGATCACAACAAAGGGAACTATGGATAAGGCGTCACCGGAAGTCCGGAAATATCTGGCAGAGCGGGCAGATCTGTTGGGAGCAATCCGACTGCCGAACACAGCTTTTAAGGCAAATGCGGGAACAGAAGTCAGTGCTGATATCTTGTTTTTCCAAAAGAGGGAAAGCCTTACGAAAGAAGTGCCGGAATGGATAAATCTGGATAGTGATGTCAATGGCATTACAGTCAATCAGTATTTTGTTCAGCATCCGGAAATGATTCTGGGTGAGATGAAAGAAGTGTCCGGTCCGTATGGTATGGAAACAACATGTGCTCCAATGGAAGGAGCTGATTTGGAATTACAGTTACAAGAAGCTGTGAAACAAATTAAGGGAAGCATGGTACCGGCAGTAGATGTGGAAACAGAACTGGATGAGATGCCAGAGAGTATTCCGGCTGATCCGAATGTTAGAAATTACAGCTATACGGTGGTAGATGATCAGGTATATTATCGTGTCAACTCTTTGATGAATCAGGTGAAAATGCCTGCCGCCACTGCAGAACGTGTAAAAGGGATGGTTTCAATCCGTGATACTGTCCGAGAACTGATCGCTATGCAGATGGAGGAAATCGTCACAGATGAAGAAATCCAGAAACAGCAGGAAAAACTGAATCAGGTATATGATACCTACACGGCGAAGTATGGAGTCATTGGAAGTAATGCCAACAAACGGGCGTTTTCTGATGACTCTTCTTATTGTCTGCTGTGTTCACTGGAAGACTTGAATGAAGATGGAACGCTAAAACGGAAAGCAGACATGTTTACTAAGCGAACCATTAAAAAGGCGGTTGCTGTGACAAGCGTGGAGACAGCAACAGAAGCACTTGCATTGTCTCTTAACGAAAGAGCAAAGGTAGACCTTCCTTATATGGCAGAGCTGACCGGAAAGAGTGAAGAGAAAATCACAGAAGAACTGGTCGGAGTTATTTTTAAGAATCCACTGACAGACCAGTGGGAAAGTGGAGATGAATATCTGTCAGGAAATGTCAGGGATAAATTAAACACTGCGAGAACCTTTGCCGAGAGCCATCCGGAATTTACACCGAATGTGCATGCATTGGAGGCAGTTCAGCCGAGAGATCTGGAAGCATCGGAGATTGAAGTGCGTATTGGAGCTACCTGGATTGAACCTTCGGATTATCAGGATTTTATGCAAGAAACATTGCATACACCATGGTATCTGCTTCAGAAAGAAATACAGGTGAAATTCTCTGAGGTAAATGGTGAGTGGAGGATTACAGGAAAGAATGCCGACAGTCCCCAAAATGCGTTTGCCTATGCAACGTATGGAACGGAGAGAGCAAATGCCTATAAGATTCTGGAAGATACCCTGAACCTGAAAGATGTACGCATCTATGATAAGAGTGTCAATGAAAATGGTGATGAGATCCGTGTCCTTAATAAGAAAGAAACCATGCTGGCATCACAGAAGCAGGATGCCATGAAAGCAGCATTTAAGGACTGGATTTTTAAAGACCAGCAGAGACGAGAGAGGCTGGTAAAAGTGTACAATGAACGATTTAACAGCATCCGTCCCCGTGAATACGATGGCAGTCATTTGACTTTCCCAGGAATGAATCCGGAAATTGAACTTCGCCCACATCAGAAAAACGCTGTCGCACATCAGCTTTATGGAGAGAATGTGCTTCTTGCTCATGTAGTAGGAGCTGGAAAGACCTACGAAATGGTAGCGGCGGCAATGGAGAGCAAACGCCTGGGATTATCTCAGAAAAACCTCTTTGTCGTTCCAAACCATTTGACGGAGCAGTGGGGTGCAGAATTCCTGCAGTTATATCCGGGTGCCAATATTCTGGTGGCAACGAAGAAAGATTTTGAACCGGCAAATCGAAAGAAGTTCTGTGCCAGAATCGCTATGGGAAATTATGATGCTATTATCATTGGACATTCCCAGTTTGAGCGTATTCCAATCTCTGATGAACGTCAGGAAGCCATGTTACGGAAGCAGATTGATGATTTGGAAATGGCAATTCAGAGTGCAAGGTATGAACAGGATGGCGGACGTTATACCGTCAAACAGATTGAAAAGACCAGAAAGACACTGCAGACAAGGCTGGAAAAACTGAATCAGAAAGAGAAAAAAGATCAGGTAGTTACGTTTGAAGAACTGGGAGTGGATCACTTGTATGTAGATGAAGCACACAGCTATAAAAATGCGTTTCTTTATACAAAAATGAGAAACGTAGCCGGGATTGCACAGAATGAAGCACAGAAGTCGGCAGATATGTTTAATAAATGTCAGTATCTGGACGAGATTACCGGAGGAAAAGGCATTACCTTTGCTACGGGCACACCGATCAGCAACAGCATGACGGAATTATATGTTATGCAACGGTATCTGCAGAACAGAAAATTACAAAATATGGGCCTTGGACTGTTTGATTCCTGGGCCTCCACCTTTGGCGAGGTAGTCACAAGCATTGAGCTTGCACCGGAAGGAACAGGCTACCGTGCAAAGTCAAGATTTGCACGGTTTTATAATATTCCGGAGTTGATGAATATGTTCAAGGAGATTGCAGATATCAAAACTTCCGATCAGTTAAAGCTTCCTGTGCCGGAAGTAGAATATGAAACAGTGGTGCTGAAACCAACAGAACAGCAGAAAGAAATCGTAGAAAGTCTGGGGGAACGTGCAGAAGTTGTCAGAAACGGCGGGGTAGATGCCTCTGTTGATAATATGCTGAAAATCACCAATGATGGAAGAAAATTAGCTTTGGATCAGCGTTTGGTGAACGAATTATTGCCAGACAATCCGGAAAGCAAAATATCAGTCTGTGCAGAGAAAAGCTATGAGATCTGGAAAGACACAGCAGCACAGAAATCGGCACAGCTGATTTTTTGTGATTGTGTAGCGATACGTTGCTACAAATAAACTATGAATGGGGCTATTGCCCTGTGAGGAGGTAAAAGTAGCGGGGAAACAGAGTTTTCCCTAACTGATATTCCGACGAGTGGAATGACGGGGTAACGCCCTGAAACGCTCACCTAATACTACGTTGGAGGCAATGGAGTGCAATATCC
>OHSK01000489.1_pt1 | contig 20785 bp, 13 predicted proteins | sample 1578701 | NCBI WGS metagenome assembly OHSK01 (sample SAMEA3879503, study PRJEB24766) | human gut metagenome | biome: human-associated habitat; feature: feces | place: USA | collected 1985/1987
ATAAATAAAAGGCACAGCAGCTGAAGGCTTGTCTTAGTGATAAGCGGCTGGTCTGATGGAAGAAATAATATCCCTTGGGTGCAGCAGCTTTTGTGTCCGTTAGTTTCCTTTAGAATACGTGAAACACCAAGACGTACCATATCATTTCTGTAAGGCATATTGTGTTTAATGCAATGTATATGTTCCCGTTCACATATCTGTACAAGCTCATCATGACGGGTTACGGCAAGAGTTTTACCAAAGCTTACAAAGTGGCTTATATTTATCGCATTTTCAAAGAGAGTGTTGTTGTTGAAGGAGGCTAAAAGCTTGTTGGTACCGAATCTTTTTGACATACCGGATGCCATAATAATGCACGAAATAGAGCTGAATATATTATCAATATCGATTAAAAGTACATCAGCTCTGCTTTTAATACTGTCAAGAAATTCTGTGGATTGTTTTCTGATGACAGCTAATACGCGTGAGTTATCAAGAAGACTTTTAATGTTCTCCTGAAAAGGGATACAGGAGCTTTCCAGATAACCAAGCTCGTCAATAACAAATAAACTATCAGCAGAGGTCATAAGATGCTTCTTGATGGCAGGGCAGGCGCAGTTAATAAAGCCATCCTCTACAATGGTCATATTGTTGCCTTTTTTAGGGGAAACAGGAGTGAGTGTACGTGGTATTCCAATAACATATTCCTTTCCGTCATCTATAAGATTAGATTTAATAACAACTTCTGGTGTGTCCGTTCTGCGGCTTAGCAGATAATTGAAAAAATCAGACACATCCATAGCTTTTTCAATCTTGTTTACAATGTTGTTTAACAGATATGATTTGCCACTTCCCCGGTCTCCTGTAATAAAAAGATGTTTTTTATCTGACATCTTAAAAAATGTAATTACAGCCAAAGCGTCTAAATAACAATTATCCATAGAATAAGTTACCTCGTTTCAGTAAATGATTTTATAACGTATGTGTGTCTGGTGTGAATAAACATTTATACACAGTATAGGTATAGGTCTATAATGCCACAACTACACGGTGTGTTTTATGGTGGATATCATTACATTCAATGACATTAATATTATCATATATAAGAGACATCTTTTCATTAATAATATCAAGAGAGTCTGTATGTGTATTAATGGTGCTAAGGATTGACCCAGATTTCATAAGAAATATATTATCGCAGTATTCCAAAGCAAGCTCGGGACTGTGAATGCACATGAGGGCACATCTGCCATCAGAGACGATATTTCTTATGTGCTGCATAAGCAGATGACGGTTAGAAAAATCAAGTGCACTATCTGGTTCATCAAGGAGAAGCAGAGGTGAAGCCTCTATTATGGTGCGTGCAAGAATACATAACTGTTTCTGCCCTTCGCTTAAAGCTAAGAAGTCTGCTTCGTATAAACCCTTAAGTCCAACCATATCAACAGCTTTATCGGCACGTTTTATCATATCTGTGGTGTAGCCTCCAAGTATGTGCATATGAGGATTGAAGCCAAGCAGACATACCTCCCTGACGGTCATGCTTATGGTAAGATTGTTTCTTTGGGGAATGTAGCTTATCAGCTGGGCCTTTTTTTTAACAGAGAGGTTTTCAAGCAGGTGTTCATTAAGCTGACATTGTCCGTTGTGTTTTATAAGTCCCATGATGGCCTTAATAAGAGAGGTTTTACCACAGCCGTTATTGCCTATAACAGCATTAAGCTGTCCTGCATTAAGGTTAAGGCTTACGTTATCAACTGCACAGTTGCTGCCATAATAAACTGATATTCCGGCTGCGGAAAATGTAGTATTGAATAAATCAGACATCATAACCCCTCCTTTTTATTAGCCCTGATGAGCAGAATTATAAGCAGCGGAGCGCCCAGAAGTGAAGTAAATATACTGACTGGCAGCTCTGATGTGGATACACTTCTTGCCAGTATATCGGCAAGTGTCAATAAAATAGCCCCTGCTAAGCCGCTTGTTATATATGTGAATATATCATTACGCTTTGTAAGCAGTCTGGCAATATGAGGTGCAATAAGTCCGATAAAGCTTATAAGCCCTGTAACACATATTATTGATGATACTACTAATGTAGCAAGCATTAGTATGATAAAACGCAGAATTGTCACATTTACACCTAGCGATACAGCTTCCTCTTCGCTTGTAGAGAGAATGAGAACTTGTCGGTATAACATAGCCATTATAATAAAGCCGGCAAGTGTCGTGAGAAATGGAATAGCAAGGCTGTCTCTTGAAATACCATTAAGGCTTCCCATAATCCAGTATTCGATTGAAGCAAGCTGTTTTTCAGGATCTGCGGCAAGTTTTAGAAACATAAGTATAGTCTGTGCCACAGAATGAATAGCTATACCAGCAAGCACGATAGTATAACTGTTTCTTCTAGGGACAAGATAAGCTGTGAGCAGAGTTATTATGAGGGCTGTTACAGCTCCGATAAATGCAGATATGGAGATGACTGGAACAGAAGCAGAAACTGCAACTATTGCAAGAGCAGCACCGGCACTTGCACCGGAGGAAACACCAACGATATCGGGAGAAGCCAGAGGGTTTTTAAATATAAGCTGATATATATAACCTGATATTGAAAGCCCAAAACCTCCTATAACACCCATAAGGGCACGGGGAAGCCTGAGCCTTTTAAAGACCATAATAGACATAGTATCACCAGACAGTAAGCTCTTTAATGTGAGTGGATACTGTCCGGTAATGACAGACCATACAAGTACCACTATAAGAAGCAGTACCTGTATGACTGATAAAAGTATAATTTTGTTCCGGTAATTATAAGTATTTTTGAACATAAATCATCCTTATTTAGCAGGTGTGAATCCATAAAAGCTTTCATAGAATTTAGTTACACATTCTTCATAAAAATCCTTAGTAACCTTTTCTGGATGAAGAACATAGGCAATATATATGCTTCCTAAGAAGCTTGCTGGTACAGGTGAATCCCAGGCTTCTATATCACCAGGCAGCTTTACAACCTTTTTATTCTTAACAGCATTGCAGTTTGCAAGATTAGTATCATTTATAACGTCATCTACTGAGTAAGTTGCATCGGCAGCTATTATAATGTAATCAGGGTTCCAGGCAAGAAGCTGTTCATATGAAACATTTGCCCAGTAAGTATCTGTAAGCTCAGAGGCTGCATTCTTTCCACCGGCATTGCTAAGTAATGTGTTCTGATACATCTTGCTTCCTGCTGTTGAAAGAACAGAGCTGTTGCCTGCAAGATATACTAAAGGAGTGCTCTCACCTGCAAGTTTGGCTTTATTATCAGCTAAAAATGTATCAATGGAATTGTTGAGTGCATCAGAGCGTCCAATTGTGTTAGTTATTTTACCAACAAGTGTGATACATTCCTTAAGGAGAGTTTCATCCTCAGGATTTACAACAACAGCCTTGATACCAAGACTTTCAAGTGTATCTGCAGCTTTTTTTAACTTCATAGGAAGGAATACAACATCAGGTGCTGCTGCAACGCAGGCTTCTGTGTTGAATTCCTTAGCTGTTCCCATATTAGGGAGACTTACGATGGATGGAGCTGCAAGCTTATAGATATTTCTTGTATTAGCCTTAGCTTCGATTCCTACAAGCTTATCCTTTAATCCAAGTGCAAGGAGAAGACTTGTAGAGATATAGTAAGATGAAGCAATCTTTTCAGGTGCTTTTTCAAAAGTTACTGTTCGTCCTGCCTGGTCGGTAACAGTAAGAGGGTAGCTTGTGCTTATCTCGTTGAATTGAGACATTACATCAAAGGCTGATGTTGAAGCAGCCTGTGTAGTATTGTCGTTTGCAGCAGAACTGCCACATGCTACAGTTGATATAAGCATGAGAATTGCCAGAACTAAAGCGGTTAATCTTTTAAATTTTTTCATATTTATCCTCATTTCTACTTTTTTGGCACACTAATTTATGTTGATCAGAATATATCTGATAGTAATAGTTAAAAGATATGTGCGAATGAATTTTATCAGATTGACAAGGCTTTTACAAGTCAGTATAGTTATATTATGATGATATCAGGGAGAATTGTGGGAGTGCGTAGCACGGAACAATTCGTAGGTATCAAAGTCGGGGGATTTTGACCCCGACATCAGTATGATTAAAATGAGGAGTTTTTATGCTTAATATACAGAATTATAGGAAAGTAGAAAGTATTGAAGAGGCCTACGAGCTTAACCAGAAGAAGGCTAACAGAATTGTCGGCGGCATGATGTGGATGCGTATGGGTGATAACAGGATCAATACCGCGATTGACATGTCAGGACTAGGACTCGATAAGATTGAAGAGTCAGATGAAGAATTTAAGATTGGATGTATGACATCATTAAGACAGTTAGAAAACCATAAAGGTTTTAATGAATATACGAATGGCTGTGCTAAGGAAGCACTAAGACATATTGTTGGCGTGCAGTTTAGAAATCTTGCAACAGTTGGTGGAAGCATATATGGAAGATATGGATTTTCGGATGTTCTTACATTATTAATTGGACTTGATTCATACGTTGAATTACATAAGGGAGGAATAGTTTCCATAAGGGATTATGCAGCTCAAAGCTATGACAGGGATATTATTGTAAACATTATAGTTAAGAAAAAGCCAGTCAAGATGTTTTATGAGGCAGTAAGAATAACAGAAACAGACCTTCCGGTTCTTACCTGTGCCGCTGTAAGCTTTAGCGGTTTGGGTGAATATAATCTGTGTATAGGTGCAAGACCGGGAAGAGCTGTTGTTGTAGAAGATAAGGAAGGTATTCTTAAGGGCGGAGTAAATGATGAGACTATAGAGAACTTCGCCAGATATGTAAGGGAAAATGTTTCTACAGAGAGTAATATGCGTGGAAGTGCTGAATACAGAAGCCATCTGGCAGAAGAACTTACTAAGAGAGCATTAAGAGCTGTAAATAATTAATAATTAGTTATTGATTATTAATAGCTGCGGTATTATTTATATAGCAATGTTAATGTATAGATTTGTTTATATATCGATTGATTAGTGTATGGATTGGAGAATATATGTTAGTAGATATTAAGTTAAATGGAAAGTCGGTCAAAGCAGATGTGGCCTGCGATATGACTCTTTATGATTTCGTCAGGGAGCATGGCTGTTATAGTGTAAAATGTGGCTGTGAAACTTCTAACTGCGGACTGTGTACAGTATTTCTGAATGATAAACCTGTACTTTCGTGTTCGGTTCTTGCTGTAAGAGCAGATAAATGCAGCGTTACAACGCTTGAAGGTTTACAGGAGGAGGCCGCAGAATTCGTTACATTTATAGCTGACCAGGGAGCAGAGCAGTGTGGCTTCTGTAATCCGGGCTTTGTTATGAATGCTATTGCACTCTTTAGGGAGAATCCTTATCCTGATGAAGATGAGATAAAGGAGTTTCTTTCAGGAAATCTGTGCAGATGTTCAGGGTATGAAGGCCAGTTAAGAGGAATTCTGGATTACCTCAGGGTAAAAAAGGCGAAGGAAGCCAGTGTGGAAAATAAAGAAAACATAGCAGAGGAGGTGAAGTAATGAAGTCGGTTAATAAAGCGGTAAGAAAAAAGGATGCAATGGAGTTGCTTCTTGGAAAACCGGTATATACAGATGATATTGCACCAAAGGATTGTCTTGTTGTAAAGCTTCTGCGTTCACCATATGCCAATGCGTATGTTAAGAGCATTAATACAGATATTGCAATGAAGGTACCCGGAATAGAGGCAATATATACATATAAGGATGTTGACCAGAATATGAAGCGTTTTACCTGTGCCGGTCAGACGTATCCTGAGCCAAGTCCTTATGACAGGCTTATTCTTGATAAACATGTAAGATTCATAGGTGATCCGGTTGCGATTGTTGCGGGAGTGGATGAGCGCTGTGTTGATAAGGCAATGAAGCTTATTAAGGCAGAGTATGAGGTACTTGAGCCAGTGCTTGACTTTACAAAGGCAAAGGACAATGAGATACTTGTTCATCCGGAGGATAACTGGGAAGCAATGTGTCCTGTCGGAGCTGATAATAAAAGAAATCTATGTGCACATGATGAGTGCAGTAATGGTGATATAGATAGGGTGCTTGAGAGCTGTGATATTGTAATTGACAGGACATATCATACAAAGGCATGCCAGCAGAGTATGATGGAGACCTTCAGGACATTCTGTACAATCGATACTTATGGAAGACTTCATGTTGTAAGTTCTACACAGATAGTATTTCACTGCAGAAGAATCATATCACACGCACTTGGAATATCTCCATCAAAGATACGTGTTACAAAGCCTAGAATAGGTGGTGGTTTTGGCGCAAAGCAGACCTCGGTTTCAGAAATATATCCGGCATTTGTCACATGGAAGACTAAGAAGCCAGCTATGATTATATTCTCAAGGGAAGAGTCATTATCAGCTTCATCTCCAAGACATGAGATGCAGATGCATGTAAGGCTCGGTGCAACTAAGGATGGTATCGTAAAAGGAATAGATTTATATACCTTGTCAAACACAGGAGCTTATGGGGAGCATGGACCAACGACAGTAGGTCTTTCAGGACACAAGTCAATACCGTTATACGGAAAGGCAGAGGCATTCCGCTTTGTAAGTGATGTTGTATACACGAATGTTATGTCAGCAGGGGCATACAGAGGCTATGGTGCCACACAGGGACTTTTTGCCGTTGAATCTGCTGTGAATGAGCTTGCTGATAAGCTTCATATGGATCCTTTTGAAATAAGATTTAAAAACATAGTTAAGGAGGGCGATGTAATGCCTGCTTACTATGGTCAGGTCAATACAAGCTGTGCACTTGACAGATGCCTAGAAAAGGTTAAAGAGATGATTAAATGGGATGAGAAGTATCCTATGAGAAAGATATCTGATACGAAGGCACGTTTTGTCGGAATGGGAATGGCTATGCAGGGCTCTGGTATATCAGGTGTGGATGTAGGAAGTGCCACACTTAAGCTTAATGATGAGGGTGTGTATACAATGAATATCGGTGCTGCCGATATGGGAACAGGCTGTGATACAATACTTGCACAGATTGCTGCGGAGGTGCTTGAGTGCAGTACTGATGACATAAGTGTATTCGGTGCTGATACTGATATATCACCTTATGATTCAGGCTCATATGCATCAAGTACAACATATGTTACTGGAAAGGCAGTTGAGAACTGTGCCTTAGAGCTAAGAAGCAGAATCGAAAAGCTTGGAGCTAAGCTTATAGGCTGTGATAAGAGTGAGGTTACATTTGACGGAAGCTGTGTAAGATGTGAGGCTGGAGAGCATAATGGTGCATCAGTGAGTCTTTGCGATATCGCAACAGCATCAATGTGCGGCAATGATATGGCACTTTCTGTTACTAATACACATACATCACCTATTTCACCACCACCATTTATGGTAGGTGCAGCTGAGGTTGAAGTTGACCTTGTTACAGGCGAAAGCAGGGTTGTAGAATATGATGCATGCGTTGACTGTGGAACACCGGTTAATCCTAATCTTGCAAGAGTACAGGCAGAAGGTGGAATCCTTCAGGGAATTGGTATGGCAATGTCTGAAAATATCACGTATTCTGATAAGGGAAAGCTTTATGAGAACTCATTCCTGCAATATAAGATACCATCAAGGATGGATATTGGACATATTAATGTTGAGTTTGAAAGCAGCTTCGAGAATGCTGGACCATTTGGTGCTAAGTCAATAGGAGAGGTTGTAATTAACACGCCACTTCCGGCTGTGACAGATGCGCTAAGCCACGCAGCAGGAAAGAGGTTCTATGAGTTGCCTATAACACCGGAGCAGATTGCGATGGCGAGGGTAGAGAATAATTAGGATTATAACACAGATAAGATAAAAGATAAGATGGCACGATTTATTTCTGGATAAGGGGAATAGTCGTGCTGTTTTATTTAATGCCATTTCTCATAAAGTAGATGATTATTTTACATTATAAAATACAGGAGTAAAAATTATGCCTAATATATTAATTGTAGAGGATGATATAAATATTAATAACCTTCTTTGTGAGGTGCTTGTGAAGGCAGGTTATACGTGTGAACAGGCATTTTCAGGAACAGAGGCAAAGCTGCTTCTGAATATAAAAGAAAAGGCTTATACGCTTGTACTGCTTGACTTAATGCTGCCTGGTGCAAGTGGTGAGGAGGTTTTAAAAGAGATAAGAAAACATGGAAGGCTTCCGGTGATTGTGCTGACTGCAAAGGATAGTATAGATGATAAAATCGGAGTGCTGACGGACGGAGCAGATGATTATATAACAAAGCCCTTTGAGATTAGAGAGGTACTGGCACGTATTCAGGTGCAGCTTCGTCATATAGAGGCAGAAACAAAAAGTGAGGCAGAAACAAAGGGTGAAGCAGAGGCAGAAACAGAAGTAAAAACAAAGGCTGGTATACAAAAAGGACAAGGCAGCGGAAGGCTTGAGTTCAGAGATATGGTGCTTACACGCTCTACCTTTGAGGTAAGTATCAGTGGCAGGGTGCTTCCTAAGATTACAAAACAGGAATTTGCAATACTGGAATTGCTGCTTAAAAACCCGAAGCAGGTGTTTAGCAAGGAGGATATATTCGAATATGCGTGGGATGAGCCATATATGGGTGAAACAAAGACCCTGGATGTGCATATAAGCAATATCAGAAAGAAAATAAAAACTGTTACACCTGATGAATATATAGAAACAATATGGGGGATTGGATATCGCCTGCATGAATAATTTACTCTTTTTTTACTATTTATTTGCGATTGATTAGGATTTATTTTTTATGATAAGAGCAGTTAAGAAAAGGAGGAAAAAGCTTTGAGTGAATTATTATTGCAGACAAGGAATCTGACTAAGCAGTATGGCAGACACAGGGCGGTTAATGATGTAAATATGCACATTAAAAAGGGTGCGATATATGGCTTTATTGGAAGAAACGGAGCCGGTAAAACGACCTGTCTTAAGATGATTAGCGGACTGTCAACACCGTCTTATGGCGAAATAGAAATGTTTGGGTATAAAGGAAAGGACTTACAAAAGGTACGTTCAAGAGTAGGGTGTCTTATAGAAGCTCCCGGACTTTATGGCAATATGTCGGCATATGACAATCTGAACATTAAATGTAAGCTTACAGGGATTAAGAAAAAAGGATATATAGAAGAACTGTTAAAAACAGTGGGTCTTGATACTGTTGGAGAAAAGAAAACAAAGCATTATTCGCTTGGAATGAAGCAGCGCTTAGGAATTGCTCTTGCACTTGTAGGTGAGCCTGACCTGCTTATTCTTGATGAGCCGATTAACGGACTTGATCCACAGGGAATTGTGGAGGTGCGTGAAACCATCCAGAAGCTTGCTAAGGAGCGAGGTATGACAATATGTATTTCAAGTCATATTCTGGAGGAATTATCAAAGATTGCTACAGATTATGGCATTATTCATAATGGATGCCTTGTGCAGGAGCTTACAAGAGAAGAACTTATGAAAAAATGCAGTGAGCGCATAGAGCTTACACTTGATAATCCTAAGCAGGCTATTCCTGTGCTTGATGATATGGGATTTAGCAGCTATCAGGTTATAGATAAAGAACATATTCATATATTTGAAAGACTGGGAGAAAGTGCCAGCCTGAATATGGAGCTTGCAAAGGCGGGAATTCCGGTTAAAGGAATATCTATTACAAGTGAAGAACTTGAGAATTATTTCTTAAGGCTTACAGGGGGTGACAATCGTGCTTAATATGATAAAGATGGATGTATACAGAATGTTTCGTACAAAGAGTATGTATGTAATATGGATTATATTGCTGGCATCAGCACTGCTTACCTCATTTCTTTCAAAAATAGATTATGATGCTGCTAATAAAGAGTGGGAGAGGCAGCAGGCAGTGGAAAGTCAGGCAGATACTGATGGTCAGACAGTTGATGTGGTAAATGCACAAGACATAGAGGAACAACAGGCAGATGACAGCAACAAAGAACAGCTTTCGCAGCAGAATACAGATAATGTCAATATTGGTATGAGTGTGGAATTACCTACGGAGCCAGGGAAGAAGGTTACGGTAATGGATGTTTTCTTTTCTAATGCACAGGGAAAGTTTTATGCACTTTTTCTTGTAATATTTGCGGTTATGTTTGCAACAGCAGATATTAAGAGCGGTTATATTAAGAATATTGGTGGACAGGTGTCACAAAGGGGGATGCTTATTGTTTCAAGGGCAGTTGCGCTTGCCTTATTTACAGCAATTACCTTTGCAGGGATATTTGTATTCCAGGCAGCAGCGAATATGCTTGCGTTTAAATGTGTGGTGTGGGGTAACTGGAAAGAGATTATACCTTATTTCTTAACAGAACTTATGCTTCATTATGCATTTGTGTTAATATGTATGGCGATAGCAGTTATAATTAAGAATAATGTCATAAGCATGACCTTGTCGATATGTCTTACCATGAATATAATGAGCATTGTGTATGCCTTTATAGATTATGTAGTTAACAAAAAGGGACTTCATAACTTCAGCATCTATAAGTATACAGTAACTGGAAGGATGGCAATGCTTCCTATGAATGCAGGCAGGGATGATGTTGTTAGTTCAATGTGTGTGGCAGCTGTATTTATTATTATAATGCTGTCATTAAGCAGTTATATTTTTCAGAAAAGGGATATTTAGAGAATGAGGATTATTATTGGAATATTAGCAGTAATAATTATTATACAGGCATTTATTATGTGGAAATACCAGCGGCAGATTAAGGACATCTGCCGCCAGTTGTCGTTTCTTATGGAACACGATAGTAACAAGCTGATTCAACGTGAAATAGATATGGGGGGAATAGGTGAGCTTTCAGATAAATTGAATGAACTACTTGACATGCGTAAAAAAGAGAGAAACGAGTACAGAAAAAAAGAAGAGCTGATAGCAGACACATATACTAATCTTTCACACGATATAAGGACACCGCTTACATCGCTGGATGGGTATTTCCAGCTTATAGAGGAATGTGACAATATAGATGACCAGAGGAGATATCTTGATATAATCAGAGAAAGGCTTAACAGCCTCAATGAAATGCTGGAGGAGCTTTTTACATTTACCAAGCTGAAAAATGATTCATATAAGCTTGAGCTTACGGACTGTTGTATGAACAGAATATTAAAAGAAACTGTATTTTCTTATTATGATGAATGGAAAAAGCAGGGCATCTGTCCAGAGATTAGTATTACTGAGGAAATGCTGTATATATCAGGTAATAAGCAGGGCTTAAGGAGAGTTATACAGAATGTCATAAAAAATGGTATTGATCATGGGGAAAAGAATATAAGTATCAGGCTTACCCGTGAGGATAATCATGCCTTGCTTAAAATCAGCAATTATACGGAACATCCTGAAAATATTGACTTAAGCCATGTGTTTGAACGTTTTTATAAAGCAGATGTGGCAAGAGGCAGAGCCTCAACCGGACTGGGTTTATCTATTGCAAAAGAGCTTGTGGAGCGTATGAATGGAGATATAAGTGCAAGAATACAGGGAAATGATTTCATTATTGAAATAAAAGTTATGCTTGTGGTATAATATGTAAAAGAAACAGGGGCTGTTACGGAGAAATTATATATAGAATATGCTGATTCGTTTAATGAATGGGGAATATTACAGATTCAATAATAAAGGGAGACATGCGTATGAAAAATATAAAAGAAATAGGGGATTTTTTTATAAATCTGAATGAATATGTATATGCAACAGATATAGAAACCAATGAAATTGTATATATGAATCATAAAGCATTGAAAGCGTATGGCTTAGAATCAATAGAGGATATAAAAGGCAAGAAGTGTTATGAGGTATTACAAAAAGCTTCTGTTAAATGCGGTATGTGTAACAACAGCAGACTTTTACCAGGAGCCTTTGAGGAATGGCGTTATTATAATCCTGTATTAGATAAATATATGATAATAAAGGATACACTGATAGAGGGTGAAGGAAACAGAAAGTACAGGTTGGAAATAGGCATAGATATAAGTGAGGAGCTTGCACAGGATAAGCTTATCCAGAAGTATAGAGAAACTGAAACACTTGTGAATGAGGGCTTGAGGGTGGCACTTGCAGCAGATACACCTGATGAAACGATAAGCACACTTCTTGGGTATATAGGTAAAGCACTTAGTGGAGAAAGAACCTATATATTTGAAAAGAATATATATGGAAGAGATGATAATACATATGAGTGGACGGCAGAGGGAGTAAGTCCAGAGAAGGATAATCTTCAGAATGTGCCTCCGGATGTATGTGCTAACTGGTATAAGTGTTTTGAAGAAGGCGGAAACATCGTGATTAAGGATCTTGAAGAGATAAAAGAGAGTGATCCACTTCAATATGATAATTTAAAAAGACAAGGTGTTCATTCAATAATTGCAATTCCTATATATAACGAAGGAAATGTTGTTGCATTTATGGGAATAGGCAATCCGCCACTGCTTACACTTAAATATGCCTTAAGTATACTTGAGATTATGAGTGCTTTTATTATATCGTGTATAAAGCGCAGGAATATGATGAGAAAGCTTGAGGATATGAGCTATAAGGACGCCCTGACCAATATAGGAAACCGTTTCGCTATGAGAGACTGTGTAGATAGTATAGATAAAAAACAGAGTATAGGCGTTGTTTACTGTGATGTTACAGGACTGAAATATGTGAATGATACAATGGGACATGAGGCAGGCGACAGACTTATTCTTAATGCATGTGGATGCCTTACAGACGTGTTTGGAGTGGATGCAGTATTTCGTATAGGTGGAGATGAGTTCCTTGTAATCTGTACACAGATAGATGAGAATACATTAATAAAGCGTATAACAGAGTTAAAAGAACTAATGAATGAGCGTTCTGTAAATATGGCATCAGGTGTTATCTGGAGTGAGAATGTAATAACAGGCTTTAATGAAATGTTACGTGAGGCAGAGGAGAAAATGTATGCCGATAAAGCGCGATATTATAAGGAAAAAGGAATTGAACGCAGAAAAGAACGGGAATAGCAGGGCTAAAGGAATGCACCATATAACACAATAACAGGTAATTTTGTGATAAATTATAATAAATAATACAGCTTAATTATTGACATTTTAAGATCAATTATATACAATCACATTATCTGCGATGACGAAGACAGTAGATTATGAAAGAAAGCAATAGCGAGCCGGGATGGTGGAAGCCGGTGTGAGTAGAGCATAGTTGAATATCACTTCCAAGCATCCTTGCAGAACTTTGCAGTATAATATTATGGGTAACATTAAGGATAGTATTATATTACGAAAAGTAAGTGAGGACGGTAATCCTACCGTTACAAGGGACGCATATGATGGTATGTCGTAATTGATATAGGTTAAGTTGATTCAGCCCCTGTCGTATTACGGCAGGGGCTTTTTTGCGTGTGTAACGACATTTGTTACAGCACCAATAAAGCAAGCTAACATCGTTACGATTAAGTAAATGATTTGAAAGGAGTAACACAATGGTATACGAGAAAGTTTCATCAGATATGAATTTCGTAGACAGAGAAAAACAGGTTGAAAAGTTCTGGAAGGATAATGATATATTCCAGAAGAGTATTGATAACCGCAAGAAGGGGGAAATATATACATTTTATGATGGACCTCCAACAGCTAATGGTAAGCCACATATAGGACATGTTCTTACAAGAGTTATAAAGGATATGATTCCAAGATATAGAACAATGAAGGGCTATATGGTTCCACGTAAGGCCGGATGGGATACACATGGACTTCCAGTTGAGCTTGAGCTTGAGAAGGAATTAGGTCTTGATGGCAAGGAACAGATTGAAGAGTATGGTCTTGAGCCATTCATCAAGAAATGTAAGGAAAGCGTATGGAAATACAAGGGTATGTGGGAGGATTTCTCATCTACAGTTGGTTTCTGGGCTGATATGGATAATCCATACATCACATATGATGATAACTTCATCGAGTCTGAATGGTGGGCTTTAAAGCAGATATGGGATAAGGGTCTTTTATACAAGGGCTTTAAGATTGTTCCTTACTGCCCACGTTGTGGAACACCACTTTCATCACACGAAGTAGCACAGGGTTACAAGGCTGTTAAGGAGCGTTCGGCAGTAGTACGTTTCAAGTGTGTAGGCGAAGATGCATATTTCCTTGCATGGACAACAACACCTTGGACACTTCCATCTAACGTGGCACTCTGCGTGAACCCAGAAGAAACATATGTAAAGGTTAAGGCGGCAGACGGCTATACTTACTATATGGCAGAGGCACTTCTTGATAAGGTACTTGGCGGACTTGCAGTTAAGGCCGGTCAGACAGTAACAGGAGCAGCTATTGAAGAAGGTAAGGAAGCTGGAAGCGGTGCAGGCGTTGATTACGAAGTATTAGAAACTTACAAGGGTAAAGACCTTGAATATAAAGAATATGAGCCATTATACCAGTGTGCGGCAGATGTTGCAGCTAAGCAGCACAAGAAGGGACATTTTGTTACATGTGATGACTATGTAACTATGTCAGATGGTACTGGTATCGTTCATATTGCACCAGCATTTGGTGAAGATGATGCCAAGGTTGGACGTAAGTATGACCTTCCATTCGTACAGTTCGTTGATGGTAAGGGTGAACTTACAAAGGAAACACCATATGCGGGAATGTTCGTTAAGAAAGCAGACCCAGAGGTTCTTAAGGATCTTGATAAGGAAGGCAAGTTATTCGATGCTCCTAAGTTTGAGCATGATTATCCATTCTGCTGGAGATGTGATACACCACTTATCTACTATGCAAGAGAGTCTTGGTTTATCAAGATGAGTGATCCAGAAGTTAAGGCTAACTTAATAGCTAACAACAAGACAATCAACTGGATTCCGGAAACTATAGGAACTGGACGTTTTGGCGCATGGCTTGAAAATGTTCAGGACTGGGGAATTTCACGTAACAGATACTGGGGTACTCCTCTTAATATCTGGGTATGTGATGATTGTGGAGAAATGTTATCTATCGGAAGCAAGGCAGAATTAAAGGAACATTCTGATAACTGCCCAGATGATATCGAGCTTCACAGACCATATATTGATGCTGTTACTTGTACTTGTCCTAAATGTAAGGGCAAGATGAAGAGAGTTCCAGAAGTTATCGACTGCTGGTTCGACTCAGGTTCAATGCCATTTGCACAGCACCACTATCCATTTGAGAATAAGGAAGTGTTTGAACAGCAGTTCCCTGCTAAGTTCATTTCAGAAGCCGTTGACCAGACAAGAGGCTGGTTCTACTCACTGCTTGCTATATCAACACTTCTTTTCAATAAAGCACCTTATGAAAATGTTATCGTACTTGGCCATGTTCAGGATGCAGATGGACAGAAGATGAGTAAGTCAAAGGGAAATGCTGTAGATCCATTTGATGCATTAAAGAAGCACGGCGCAGATGCTATCCGCTGGTACTTCTATGAGAATTCAGCACCATGGCTTCCTAACAGATTCCATGATAAGGCTGTTACAGAAGGTCAGAGAAAGTTTATGGGAACTATCTGGAACACATATGCATTCTTTGTACTTTATGCTAACATAGATGATTTTGATGCTACTAAGTACACACTTGAGTATGATAAGCTTCCTGTTATGGACAAATGGATTCTTTCTAAGCTTAATACTCTTGTTAAGACTGTTGATAACAATCTTGCCAACTACAAGATTACAGAAACAGCAAGAGCACTTGAGGACTTTGTAGATGAGCTTTCTAACTGGTATGTAAGAAGATGCCGTGAAAGATTCTGGGCAAAGGGTATGGAGCAGGATAAGATTAATGCTTATATGACTCTTTACACAACACTTGTAACACTTTGCAAGGCAGCAGCACCTATGATTCCTTTCATGACAGAAAGCATTTATAGAAACCTTGTATGCAGCATAGATAAGACAGCTCCTATCAGTATCCACCTCTGCGACTTCCCAGAAGTTAAGGAAGAATGGATTGACAAGGAACTTGAAGATAACATGGAAGATGTATTAAATGCTGTTGTTATCGGCAGAGCCTGCCGTAACTCAACTAACATCAAGAACAGACAGCCAATCGGCAAGCTGTACATCAAGGCTGACTGGAAGTTAAACGAATACTTTACAGCTATCATAGCGGATGAGCTTAATGTTAAGGAAGTTGAGTACACAGATGATGTAAGAGCATTTACTTCATATTCATTCAAGCCACAGTTAAAGACACTTGGACCAAAGTATGGCAAGCATCTTAATGCTATCAGAGCAGCACTTTCAACACTTGATGGCAATGCAACTATGGATGAACTTAATACTAAGGGTTCATTTACAATCAATGCTGATGGTGAAGATATCGTTCTTGAGAAGGATGATGTTCTTATTGAGATGACTCAGAAGGAAGGCTTTGTAGCAAGTTCTGATAAGGGTATCACAGTTGTTATGGATACTAACCTTACACCAGAGCTTATTGAAGAAGGTTTCGTAAGAGAAATCGTAAGTAAGATCCAGACTATGCGTAAGGATGCTGGATTTGAGGTTATGGATAAGATTACTGTATATGTAGATGGTAATGACAAGTTAGCAGACCTTATGGTTAAGAATGCAGAGCAGATTAAGAGCGTTGTTCTTGCAAATACTATTGAAACAGGTAAGACAGCAGGATTCACTAAGGATTGGGATATCAATGGTGAGAAGGTTGTGCTTGCGGTTGAGAAGAACTAAAACAGTATCTTAATAATTTATAATATGTAAAGACGAGGAGAAAATCGCAGTTATGCGTATTTTCTCCTCGTTTTTTAGTAAATAGAGATAGATGATCTGATACACAATTCACGCCTAAAAATGACAGTTCACGCCAATTGTATTGAAATATTATTAAGGATGAATATACTGAAATTAATAAGAACTATAAAAAATGTTATAGAAGATTATGTTGCATATAAATCATTTATATGAATAGAATCGAGGTGAATAATAATGATCAATTAATTTTATTAAATTGCAATAAGGGTGCGAATCGTGTATAATTTAACCATCGTGTAACGTGCTTTGTGAATAATGTTAATTAAATCAGACACGATTAGTTAAATCAGGAATAATGATATACATTTGTGGTATATCTATATATTAAGGAGGAGAAGAATACATGGTGACAGGTACAGAAGCATCTTTTAGCAAGGAAGAGTTCAAGAAAAAAGTTGTAAGTAATTGTAAATCTCTTTATAGAAAGAATATTGATGAGGCAGATAAGCAGCAGGTGTTCCAGTCAGTTGCGTATGCAGTTAAGGATCTTATCATAGATAAGTGGATAGCTACACATAAGACATATGACAAGGAAGATCCTAAGATTGTATATTATATGTCTATGGAATTCCTTATGGGACGTGCACTTGGTAATAACATGATTAACCTTACTAAGTATAACGAGATAAAAGAAGCACTTGAGGAGCTTGGACTTGATATTAATGTTATCGAGGATCAGGAGCCAGATGCAGCACTTGGTAATGGTGGACTTGGAAGACTTGCAGCATGTTTCCTTGATTCACTTGCAACTCTTGAATATCCAGCTTATGGATGTGGTATCAGATATAAGTATGGTATGTTCAAGCAGGAGATTAAGGACGGATATCAGGTAGAGGTTCCTGATAACTGGTTAAAGGATGGCAATCCATTTGAGATTAAGCGTTCTGAATACAGATATGAAGTCAAGTTTGGTGGATATGTGCGTTCTTACAGAGATGAAGCTACTGGACGTGATATATTCGTTCAGGAAGATTACCGTTCAGTTATAGCTGTTCCTTATGATCTTCCAGTTATCGGATATGGTAACAACACAGTCAATTCACTTAGAATATGGGATGCAGAGCCAGTTAATACATTTAACTTAAGCTCATTTGATAAGGGCGATTACCAGAAGGCTATAGAGGAAGAGAACCTTGCAAAGAATATTGTAGAAGTTCTTTATCCTAACGATAACCATTATGCAGGTAAGGAATTAAGACTTAAGCAGCAGTATTTCTTCGTATCAGCATCAGTTCAGAGAGCTGTTGAAAGATATAAGAATATGCACAATGGTGATGTAAAGAAGCTTTATGAGAAGGTTACATTCCAGCTTAATGATACACATCCAACAGTTGCAGTTGCAGAGCTTATGAGAGTCCTTATGGATGAGAATGGTCTTGAATGGGATGAAGCATGGGATGTAACAACTAAGACAGTTGCATATACTAACCATACTATTATGGCTGAGGCACTTGAGAAGTGGCCTATTGAGCTGTTCTCAAGACTTCTTCCAAGAATCTATCAGATAGTAGAGGAAATCAACAGAAGATTCGTTGAAGATATTAAGGCAAAGTACCCAGGAGACCAGGAAAAGGTCAGAAAGATGGCTGTTATATATGATGGTCAGGTTAAGATGGCTAATCTTGCTATATGTGCTGGATATTCTGTCAATGGTGTTGCAAGACTTCATACAGAGATCTTAGAAAAGCAGGAGCTTAAGGATTTCTATGAGATGATGCCAGAGAAGTTCAACAACAAGACTAATGGTATCACACAGAGAAGATTCCTCCTTCATGCTAATCCACTTCTTGCAGACTGGATTACAGACAAGATTGGTGATGGATGGGTAACAGACCTTAAGCAGCTTGAAAAGATGCTTGTATATGTTAATGATGAAAAGGCAAGACAGGAATTCATGCAGATTAAGCATAAGAATAAAGTAAGACTTGCAAAGTATATCAAGGAGCACAATGGAATAGATGTTAATCCGGATTCTATATTTGATGTACAGGTAAAGAGACTTCACGAATATAAGAGACAGCTTCTTAATATTCTTCATGTTATGTACCTTTACAATGAAATCAAGAAGAATCCTGATATGGATATTGTTCCTAGAACATTTATCTTTGGCGCAAAGGCTGCCGCTGGTTATAAGATTGCAAAGCAGACTATAAAGCTTATTAATAATGTTGCAGATGTGATCAACAATGATGAATCTATTAATGGAAAAATTAAAGTAGTATTTATCGAGAATTACAGAGTATCTAACGCTGAGATTATATTTGCAGCAGCAGATGTATCTGAGCAGATATCTACAGCATCTAAGGAGGCTTCAGGTACAGGTAACATGAAGTTTATGCTTAATGGTGCAATAACACTTGGCACTATGGATGGCGCTAATGTTGAGATAGTCCAGGAGGTTGGAGAGGAGAATGCCGTAATATTCGGTCTTCGTTCTGATGAAGTTATCCGTTATGAGAATGAGGGTGGCTATGATCCTATGGAAATCTTCAACAACGACCAGAATATAAGAGAGGTTCTTATGGAACTTATCAATGGTAAGTATTCTAAGGAAGATCCAGAGATGTTCAGGGATATCTACAACTCACTTCTTAACTCACAGGAGGGAAGAAGAGCAGATACTTACTTCATTCTTAAGGACTTCCGTTCTTATGCAGAAGCACAGGCTAAGATTGATAAGAGATACAGGGATGAGACTGGCTGGGCTAAGACAGTTATGATTAACTCGTTTAAGGCAGGTAAGTTCTCATCAGACAGAACTATTGAAGAGTATGCAACAGAAATCTGGAAGCTTACTAAGACACCAGTCAAGTTAAAGTAAAGGTTGCAAAATATAGAATAATATCTATCCGGTATTCATACATTTTATCTAGGAGGCTAGATAAAGTGTATGAGACTGGATAGATTTTTTTTACCCCGTATTATAATCAGAGGAGTGGGTTTAATCGGGGAAAGAATAGATGAAGCGGCGACAGACAAGCAGTATATAGAATATAAGAAGGCAAGAAGAAGGAACGATACACAAGGGTATGTCATAAGCAGCTGCGAGGCAGGAAATTATGATTACAAGGATTATAATTATTATAAAAGCAGGAGGGGAGAAGATAATTATTCATTAATTAAGGAAGAAAGCAGGAAAGGCCGCAGTATAGTCAGGAAATGTATGGAGATAATGATATTTATCGCCATTTATTTGCTGGTGCCATCGGTTATTACGCTGAAGCTTACAGGTGTTGTTGATATGGCTGTGAGTGAAGAGATAGCTGATGGAAGGACGATAACAGTGAATTATAAAAATGCATCACAATCTGTAGAGGTTGAGAAGTTTGTTTCAATGGTTCTTGCCGACAGATTGTATATGGGTGATGAGATTGAACTTCTAAAAGCAGAAAGCATTATGATAAGGACAGATATATACCGTTTAATGGGCGAAAGGATGAACATAGACAGTAGTCAGCTTGGTATGTCGTATATGACATCAGGACAGATGAAGAAAAAGTGGGGAAAGGACTATTTGGATAATTATAACCTTGTAAATGACTGTGTAGCAGCGACAAATGGCATGACAATAAGCTGTAACGGGCAATATATAGAGGCAAGGTATACATACGTAACAGCAGGTTTTACGCTTTCTGGCAAGGATATGTTAGGAGATGATTATTCATATCTTATGGCAGTTGAATGTCCTAAGGATAAAGAAGCAAAAGAATATTTTGTCGTTAAGACTGTTAATAACAAGGATTTTGTTAATGCATTTGAAAAAGCATACGATGGTCTGACACTGGATAAAAAGGGGCTTGATAAGCAGGTACAGGTTGTATCGGTAAGCAGTGATGGATATGTATCTAAGATGCAGGTCGGCAATATGGTGATGACAGGAAGCACATTTGCAAAGATTCTGGGACTGAATTCACCTAATTATAAAATAGAATATATGGATAGTGGCGTAAAGATAACAACAACAGGAGTGGGAGATGGTTTCGGGGTTG
>OHSK01000492.1_pt1 | contig 20678 bp, 20 predicted proteins | sample 1578701 | NCBI WGS metagenome assembly OHSK01 (sample SAMEA3879503, study PRJEB24766) | human gut metagenome | biome: human-associated habitat; feature: feces | place: USA | collected 1985/1987
GCTTTCAAAATGTGAAACTCGTTTACAAAACGGGAAACTCGGGTGACTATTGAGCAGGAATACTTGCAGAGATTTCCCCTACGGTCGATTCATGTCATTTTTGGGTCGATTCATGCAGAAACCGGTTTTACTGAGAGAAGGTGTGGTACGTTATCTTTAAGATAATGGGTATCACTATGCCTAACGGAAAGAGGTAAAACGGTATGAAAAAACGAGTATTGAGCATGTTACTGGCACTTATTCTCTGCTTCTCAACACTGCCCATGACAGCATTCACACAGGAGGCTGTACAGGAAGCTGATGTTGTGACAGAGCAGGCTGACCCTGCCGCAGAGCAGGAGGAAGCAGAAGCAGCGGCGGCACCGGAGGCAGAGACTTCGTCCGATAAGAGCACCACTGTGGAAACTCCCGGCACGGAAGATTCCACTGCGGGCGAAGCCCCCGATAAAAGTGTCAGCGATAGTGATGCCAGCACGCAGGATACCGTGGCAGACGATGAGAAGAAGGCAGCAGTGCAGAAGGTACAGGCACTCATCGACGCCCTGCCGGAGACAGTGACGGAAGAAAATGCAGAAAGAGTCAGCGAGCAGCTGGAAGCTATCGACGAGGCTATGGCGGAACTGACCGAGGAACAGCGTGAAGAGCTGGATATGACACGGCTTTATGCTATTTCTGAAGCGTTGAATACACCGATGACGGTTCCGATGACGGTGGCGGAAGGTCAGCATGCTGACCATCCCATCTGCGGCGCGACATGCACAGATGAGTATAGCCATAGCATTGTGACAGAGTGGAAGCCCATAGGCAGCGAAACAGAACTGAAAGCTGCAACGGAAGGACATTACTATCTGACACAGGATATCGAGACAACGGGGACATGGGAAACGAAAAATAACGTGGTGCTCTGTTTGAATGGTCACAGCATTGCGGCAAACGGGGATTTTGGTGTCATTGAGATCAAGGGAGCGAATAGACAATTTACTCTCTGTGACTGCAATAGTAGTGCGAGTACGCACTATTTCAGCGAAAGCGTGGAAAATAATTTCACTCGATGGGTGCCGTGCGAGGAAAATACGGAGAACTGCATCTCCGTTACCGGTGGAGTTATCACTCACAGCGCAGGAACGTCGGATTTAGGTGTGGAAGTGGATAATAACGCCACTTTTACCATGTACGGTGGAACTATTTGTGGTCATAAGCAGCCCCACAGCTATTATGGCGCCGGTGTGTATGTGCATGATAGCACATTTAATATGTATGGCGGTGCAATCAGTGGCAATGCTGCAAGTTGGTGTGGTGGCGTCGCTGCGCTCGGTAGCACATTTAACATGCATGGTGGTGTAATCAGCGACAACATGGTCTCTGCTGGTGGTGGCGGTGTACTGTTGTCGGACAAAAGCGTCATGAACATGTCCGGCAATGCACGGATTAGTGACAACATTGCTCTCGCCGAATCGCATGCATCAGGTGGCGGTGTGTATATATATGCCAGCGCCGACGGAGAAGTCGGTAACTGCTTATATATGTCCGATAATGCGAAAATCAGCGGCAATACAGCCACCCAAGGAGGTGCTGTGTATGTACGTAAAAACGGTCAGGTTACCATGAGCGGCAATGCGCAGATTAGCAATAACACGGCAACCGAGAATGGTGGCGGCGTCTATGTAGAAAATAGTACTTTTAAAATTGCCGGCGGTGCTCCTCGGGTCTGTGACAACTTGTGTCAAGATGTTCAGAACAATGTCTATCTGGCTACCGGCAATGCAATTCGGATTAGTAAATTATCCACATTCGCCGGCAAAATCGGCGTATCCACCCAGGATACGCCCACTGGGAGCAACCTCGTAACGGTTGCCGCGGCAGCTGTGGAGTCTGGGGCTGTTGGTTCCCTGACCGAAGAATATGTGGATCATATTAGCAGTGATAAAGAGAATCTCTATCCGGTTCTTGTGAACGGTGAGGTGAAACTGTCGGCGACCGTACCGCATCGGCATCCCGTTTGTGGCGCAACCTGTGGTGACAGCAAGACTCATGGGAATCAGACCTGGATAGGTGTTTCCAATCTGACTGACATCAAGAGTGGGGGCTATTATTATCTGACAGACAATGTTAAATTGAATGATACATGGATCTGCACTAATGATGTAGCACTCTGTTTAAATGGAAAAACAATCACCTGTGCAGCAGAAGTTGATGCCATTAAGGTTGCGAAAAGAACGACGCTGATTATCACCGACTGTCAGAAAGTGGTCGGCAAGATTACCCATGCACAGGATAATATAGGACGAGGTATAATGTCCTTGGGTACCTTGATACTGTATAACGGCGAAATTACCAAAAACCAGATTGCCAAAGGTAGTGGTGCCGGTGTATACGTAGATGGTGGTAATTTTTACATGTATAAGGGCAGTATCTCTACGAACAACGCCCCCGGCGGTCAAGGTGGCGGTGTGTATGCAAAAGATAGCACCAGCTTCGTCATATCCGGCGGCAGCATTGACAGCAACGTGGCAAAATCCGGTGGTGGTATATACTATGAGGCTGCTACCCAAACGGCAACAAAATTCACCATATCCGGAGGCAACATCAGCGGCAACTCAGCCAGTAGCGGCGGCGGTGGTGTATGCTTGTATCGTGCAGGGCGAAATACGGGCTTCACCATGTCCGGAGGAAGCATCACTGACAATACAGCCAGCAGTATAGGCGGTGGTGTATATATGCCTGCGAGCTATTACGGTAAGTTTACTGTGTCCGGTACGGCGCAAATCACCGACAACACGAAGACTATTGATAAAAGCTCTAACAATGTCTATTTGCCCAACGGCAAGCCCATTCTCATCGGTGCGAACGGGTTGAGCAGCTCCGCCGAGATTGGCGTGACCATGGGACAGCAGCTCGCCGATGGTGGGCAAGTTACCATCGCCAAGGGTGCAAGCAATGATTACACACTGACCGCGGATGACCTGAATGCTTTCAGCAGCGATACCGGCTATAAGAAGTATGCGTTAGACAACGCTGTCAACTTTTCAAACGGCGAATTACATGTGCATGGCATCTGCGGCAAGGAAGGCTGCAGCGAGGCTGGACATGGAAATGTGGCATGGATAGGTGTCAGCAAACTCGATGAAATTACGAGTGCGGGGTACTACTATCTGAAAAACGATATTACACTGAATGATGACTGGAATCCAGCGGACGGTGTGGTACTCTGCCTGAACGGTAACAGCATCAAGGCGGCAAGCAGCCTTAAGTCAATTTCTGTCAACAACACTTTCACGTTGACCGACTGCAAGGGTAAAGATGGTAGTCATTATGGTCAGATTACCAATAATACAAATATTAGGGTATTGCAATCCGGCAATTTTTATTTCTATGGGGGCAGTATTACAGGCAATTCTTTCAATACTAATTTGAGTACTGGAGTAATTGTATGGGGCAATTTTTATATGCATGGCGGTGAAATTGTGAACAATACGACTACTGGTAAGGGCGGCGGTGTGTATCTTGATAAGACAGGTAGGTTTACCATGACCGGTGGTCGGATTGCCAATAATAGTGCTAAAGAAGGTGGTGGCGTATATGTGGATTCTGATACCATCACTGTCAGTAGTGCTGCACAGATCACTGGCAATAAAGTTGTGAGTGATGACAGGATAGCGAGCAATAATGTCTATCTGCCCAACGGAAAGAAAATCACCGTTGGTGGTGCACTGAACGATTCCGCAAGCATTGGTGTGACGAGTGAAGCAGTTCCTGACGATAGCACCCCTGTGACCATCGCTACAGCGGCGGATAACTGGATCAACGACGATAATTTCACTGCAGACAACAGTTTTTACAAGGTGACTGTGTTGGACGGCAAAACTGCGACCCTCGGCCTGCACGAACACCAGTGGAAAGTGAGAGTGAAAACAGGCTCGGAAAATATCCTTGAAGAGTATTGCGACGTTGCAGGCTGTACCGTCGCAGACGGCACACTGACGCTGGAAGCGCCCAATCAGGAATATAGCGGTGCACCCTACAATGCCGCAAGGTGTACGATAGCTGGTAATTGGAAGCATACTCCAAGTGTGGGAGAATTCTTCTATACGGACAGCACCGGCAATAAAATCAATACACCTGTCAATGTCGGCACTTACAATGTCAACGTCAACGTGGACGGCGTAACTGCCAAGAAGGAGTTTACCATCAAATCGGGTAGTCTGGTTTTCAATGACTTTACCTTTACTCCACCGAGTAATCTGACCTATGATGGTCAGCCAAAGACGGCAACGGTGACATTGGCTGCAGACAAGGTAAATGCCGCAGGCGCTATCACGGTGAAGTATATGGGCGAAGATGGCAAAGTTATCGTAGATGAGGATGATAAACCAGTTACCAGCGTAACAGAGGCAGGTACCTATACGGTGGGAATTGATGTGGCAGCAGGTACCGGTTATGGTAACCAGACAATGCATTCTGAACAGTGGACATTTACCATTGGGCCGAAGCCCGTCACCATTACAGACATCTCAGCAGATAACAAGGTCTACGACGGCACTGTTAATGCTACCATTACCGGAACGCCTGCTATCTCTGGTCTTGTAGTCGGGGATGAGAATGATGTGACGGTTGTTACCACAAGTGCTAAGGCAGCATTCGCAGACGCAGATGCGGGCACTGCCAAGACGGTGAACTTCTCCGGTTATGCTCTTACCGGTGCAAAGGCAGGCAACTACACCCTTGCACAGCCCGCCAGCGTGACGGCAAATATCTCCCCTAAGGAGTTGACGATCGCAGATGTAACGGTTGCGGAGAAGAGCTATGATGGCACAATGGAAGCGGCTGTCACAGGCGTGACATTCAATGGTCTTGTGAACAGCGAGTCCCTGACCAAGGACAAGGATTATACGGTAACCGGTAACTTTGTGGATGTCGCTGTCGGTGAAAATAAGGATGTCGCTGTCACAGTTAATCTTACGGACAGTGTTAAGAACTATACTCTCAGCAACACAGGGTATACGAAAACCGGCTGCAAGATTGTAAAGGCTGACGTAACAGCTCCTGCTGCCACGGATCTTACCATTATCAACGGCAGCACCACAATTTACACGGTGATGCTTCCGCAGCTTCTGCCGTCACTGGTATTACCTCAACAATATGGTAAACTTACTTATGGTGAACCGCAGCTGACGATTACAGACAGCAACAGCGGCTATCAGGGCACTGCAGAAGTCAGAAGCAATAAGGATGAGTATGGAAAGCTGGCACTGAAATTCACACAGACTGGCAATACAGAAGGTTCTATAGGAACTATTACGGTGACGGTTCATTCAGACAATTATGAGGACATTACCCTGAAGTTCAACATCAAAGCAACAGCTAAGATCGTTCCGCAGCTGGAAGGCACACTGAAGCTTACTCCTTCCGAGATTACCTACGGTGAAAAGCTGTCCAACATCACTATTTCCGGCACAATGACGGCAGAAGGCAGTGAGATTGACGGTACATTCGCATGGAACAACCCGGACGCTGTTCTGAATGCGGGTAATCAGCAGGCTACCTGGAAATTCACACCGGCCGATACACAGAACTATGCAGAGACCACCGGTACTACGACAGTCAGGGTCAACCAGGCAGAACAGAGCGGTGCGGTCCTCATGGATAACTACACTTATAATGAGACACCGGCTACGCCGGCGCTGACAGAACGAAAGGGCGACAATAGCGCTGTGGTGACCTACTACTACAGCACTACCAGGATCAACAGCAGCGGTACGGAATGGAAGGACATCACCTCCACCACGCTGAAGGCCGGTACCTACTATATGTACGCAGTGATCGGTGAGACTGGGAACTACAATGCCTACACCACAGAGGCTAAAGCGTTTGAAGTATGGAAGGCTGCGCCGGTCTATACAAAGCCTTCGGGTCTGACGGCGAAATATGGCCAGAAGCTTAGCGAGATCGCACTGCCCAATCCTGCTGGCAATATGCCCGGTACATGGAGCTGGAATGCACCTGATACGGTGATCGACAAGACCGGCACAGTAAAGTATGACGCTTATTTCACGCCGGATGATACGAATTACAAGAAGGTGGTCGGTGCAGCAATTGAGATAACAGTCACACCGGGCGACGGCAGGAATCTTGCTACGGAGGAGCTGACACTGGCATTCAATGACGGCACTGATCATACTTATACACCGGACTGGTCGGAGCTTCCTGCCGGACAGACATGGAATTATGAGTGTGGATCCAGCATCGGCAGCGGATCCAATGCCAAATTTACCAAGCTGAATGTGTCTGCGGCAGACGGTGGACTGACCTATGCAGTCTCCGATGGCCAGGTAGCTGACAAGATTACTGTCATACTGAAAGCATGCTGCAGCAACTATAAGGACTTCACCATTATGCTGCACATCCAGATCACCAAGGCAGCTCCTGCCGGGGAACCGAAATACACCCTGATCACCACGGGGGGCAAGACCCTGGCGGATGCAGGACTGACGTTAAACGGCAGTACCCTGAATCCTGCAGACGGTACCCTGGAGTGGGTGGGTACGGACGGAAATGTGTTGTCCGATGACACTGAGGTGAAAGTCAACACGACCTACAAGTGGCGATTCACCCCTGCGGATACCAATTACAACAGCCTGACCGGTGAGATCGAACTGTACCATGTGGATGCTCCTGCTATCAGTGCACAGCCTAAGAGTGTATCTGTGACAGTAGGAGAGAAAGCGACCTTTGAAGTAACTGCAACAGGTACGGACGTAACCTATCAGTGGAAGATCGACAGAAATGACGGTAATGGATTTGTGGACATCACCGGAGCCACCGGTGCGGCCTATACCACAGGAGTAACGGACAAGGATTGCGATGGATTCAAGTATCAATGCGTCATCCGTAACGCAGCCGGTTCTGCTACTACCGATACCGTAGTATTGACGGTACTGTATCAGATCATTGAAGGCGCGAACGGCTCCTGGAACCAGAATACGGACGGAGGAAGTCTCAGAATCAGAGGAAACGGTGAATATTCCAAGTTCCAGAATGTAAAGGTAGATGGGAATATCATTGATTCCAAGAACTATACCGTGAGTGAGGGCTCCACGATCATCGAATTACATGCAGATTACCTGAAGACTCTGTCCGAGGGCAGTCACACCTTTGAGATCGTATGGACAGACGGCGCCGCAGGCACCAGCTTTACGGTAGCAAGGAACACCTCCGGCAGCAATAATACCGGCAGCAATAACACCGGCAATAACGATAATAATGACAGTACGGACAACTCAGCTGCCGCAGCTCCCACCGCTGCTGCTACTGCCCAGGAACTGGACAAGGTTCCGGCTACCGGAGATCCTCTCGGTATCTGGCTGATGCTCTTTGCGATATCCCTGACCGGACTCGCAGGAATGCTGGCGAGAAGAAAGAAGAACTAAGAATAACGTAAATAATATAGAAGCCTCGCTACAGAGATGATACCTGTAGCGAGGCTTTTTGTCTTGCAATCTTATTTTTCATTTATTATTGACACTATACTTACCTTTTATTATAATATAAATGAACCACTGAACTCGCGAATGCGATGTAGGTGGTGTTTTATTTTGGATATATTACTAATCCATACATATTTGTCTCATTTGCTTTCAAATTTAATTTTTCCGCTTCCTTTAACGTCACCATAACCCGTTTTACAAAGAGTTTGTCAATTACAGTTCCCACTCGTTTGGGTAACTCTTCTTTCCGAATTTCGATTTTGAAATATAAATGTACAAAAAATGAAACGAAATCACATATTTGAATAAAATAGGATTCTGATGAATTTTTTTCCATAATATCCTCGATCATATTGCTGATCGGATGATTGACAAACCCAGGCAAATATTTGGATTGGATCGGATTAAATGCACGTATAGCTCTGGCTGTCTTTCTCATAGGTGCTATTCTGCCCTCATCCGTAATCACTAAATAATTCCATTGCCCATCGCTGTCATTCTCGATACGTTGTATATTATATTTCAATGCATTTTCAAGAACGTGATAGTTATTATCTTTAAATTTTTTCTTATCAATAATCACATTTACAATCTTTAAATCCATCTTTGCAATTGTTAACGTAAATGCTTTTATTATATCTTGTTTTGTTTCTTTTGACCAATGATACTCACGATATGGATTTTTATCCGTCAAAAAATGTTTTGTATGCATCTCTTCTGATACATGAAAGCCATATTTATCTTTCAATTCTCTTCTCAGAATACGCATTTTTTCAAAATTTTGCTGCCAGCTCTCTGCAGGCATATACAAACTTGTTAAAATAAAATGGTCTGATGAATTTATTGTTACTCCGTCATCCCCTGTTTCATCAAAATATGCTATATATGTTTTCATCAATTCCCCTTTCATATTTTAGACATTTTAATGCCATTCATTTTTAATAATGAAAACTATGGTGATTCACCAAAATACTGAAATTAAATAAGATTTGAAATAGAAAATTTACTTATAGATAGAGAATAGCAAACTATTATCAGCCTGTCAACATGACAAAATAACATTCAAATCAGGCTTTCACACATTACAGCGATAGCAAACTAATCTGTTGACGATAAGCCATTTCTTGTATATAATAAATCGTATCACTGTATACAATTAAGAAAATGTACAAGAAGAAAAATTTGAGGAGGCTATTATGACAGGAAATACGCTAGGCTGGGTAATTGTGGCATTCGTGCTGTATTTACTCATGATGATCGCTATCGGAGCGTTCTATGCAAAAGGAAATAACAATTCCGAAGACTACTTTTTAGGAGGCAGAAAGCTGAACGGCTTCGTCGCTGCGCTGTCCGCGCAGGCGTCGGATATGAGCGGATGGCTGCTGATGGGGCTGCCGGGAGCTATTTACTTAACCGGTGTCGGAGGTGACGGCTGGATCGCCATCGGACTTTTCATCGGCACGACGCTGAACTGGCTGCTCATTGCCACGAAGCTGCGCAGATATACGATCCGCGCCAACAACTCCGTTACGCTGCCGACTTATTTTGAGAACCGCTTCCATGATGAGAAGAAGGTATTGATGACGGTTTCTTCTATTACTATTGTAGTATTTTTCCTGGTATATTGCGCGTCCGCACTTTCTGCCGGAGGTCAGCTGTTTGAGTCCGTGTTCGGTATTGATTATCATGTGGCACTGACCATCGGTGCACTGGTAGTTTTGGTCTATACCTTCCTCGGCGGATTTACTGCGGTATGTGTGACAGACTTTATCCAGGGTATGCTGATGCTGGTCGGTATTCTGGCAGTACCGCTGTTCGCTTATCATTTTCTGACAACCGGCGGCACTACATTGTCAGCCGGTCTGGAAGCCAGCGGTGCCGACAGTGCCAACTTCCTGAACCTGATGAAGAACGGTGACGGCAGTAATAATATCGTCAGCGTGATCTCCGGTCTCGGCTGGGGACTGGGATATTTCGGAATGCCCCACATCCTGGTGAGATTTATGGCAGTGCGGGATGAGAGGGAAATGACTAAGTCCAAGGCTACAGCCATCAGCTGGGTGGCATTATCCCTGGGATTTGCAGTGTTTATCGGTATCCTGGGCAGAGCTTATCTGCCGGAGCTGGTGAATGGCAATAATGAGAAGGTATTTATTGAGATGATCAAGAAGGTATTTACCGTGGAGATGCGGGCTCCGTTCATTGCAGGATTGTTCCTCTGTGGTATCCTGGCAGCGATCATGTCCACGGCGGATTCCCAGCTGTTAGTCAGTGCCTCCAGTGTGGCGGAAGATATCTTCAAGGGACTGCTCAAGAAGGATGCGGATGACAAGACGGTCATGAATGTCAGCCGTGTCACTGTACTGGTGGTAGCTGTGCTGGCTTACATCATCGCATGGAATCCGAACAACACCGTCATGGGACTGGTATCCAACGCGTGGGCAGGTTTAGGTGCCGCCTTTGGTCCGCTGGTAGTGATGTCCTTATATTGGAAGAGAACTAACTTCCCCGGAGCGGTAGCCGGAATTGTCACCGGAGCACTTGCCGTTATCATCTGGGATTATATTCCTCTCGTGGGCGGACAGACCCTGGGCAAAGCTACGGGATTGTATTCCCTGGTAGTAGGCTTCGGGCTGGGACTTATCGCTATCATCGCAGTCAGCCTCGCTACCAAGGCTCCTTCCGAGGAAATGCTGCAGGAGTTCGAGGATGTGAAAGCGAACCGGCTGTAACAGACCGTTGATGAAATAAATATTGACAGACAAAAATACTGATGGACAGCGAAGACATCTGCCTGTCAGTATTTTTATGTATTTGTGTTGGCGAGGGTATGGGAGACAAAAACAAGCTATCTGTACCCAGCAGAACTTGCGAAAGCGGGTATGTGAGACAAAATCAGGTCGATTATACCCTCCACCTTTGTACATCGGGGCACAGATAAGGATTTTGCCGTAATAAGCCCCGTCGATACCGGGATATCGGGGCGTAGATAAGGATTTTGCCGTAATAAGCCTCGTCGATACTGGGACATCGGGGCGCAGAAAGAGATTTTGTCAGAATAGGCCCCGGGGATATCGGACCAGCGGGGCGCAGCAAGAGATTTTGCCAGGATAAGCCCCGGGGATCTCGGACCAGCGGGGCTTAGAAAGAGATTTTGCCAGGATAAGCCCCGGGGATCTCGGACTAGCGGGGCTTAGAAAGAGATTTTGTCAGAATAAGCCCCGGGGATCTCGGACCAGCGGGGCGCAGAAAGAGATTCTGTCAAAATAAGCCCCGGCGATATCAGAACAGCGGGGCGTAGAAAGAGATTTTGCCAGAATAAGCCCGACGGCAACTGAGAGCATCCAAGGGGGAACGTTTTCATTTGCCATAAAAAATATTGGGCGATATTATACTGGGCTATATTATATTTAAGAAGAAACTCACAAAAATACAGTGGCGAACCTGTGCAAAACAGCAAAAAAGAATTGTATCTAAAAAAATACAATTTTTTGAAAAAAAGTCTTGCAATGCCCGTAAATTCAATGTATACTAATCCTTGCTGTGGCATGATAGCTGTGAAGCGTGAGGTTGCCGGTTCCCAGTAATGGAGATCGGGTTTTCCGTGGAGCGAATGTCAAGTTAGAAAACTGACGGCAAGTCACTGTACCAATTAACATCTGCCTTGAGCAGTAACAACGTGTAAGTTTATGACCGGAGAGAAGAAAGCGTTGCACAAAGGTCGCAGACACACACGGGAAAGTGTACAGTCACCGCTTGTCCGTACAAAAAGTAAGTATCTACTTACAAAAGTGCGAAAAGGAGGCGACTTTTTTTATGGCAAATCAGGTAATGAGAATTACATTGAAAGCTTATGAACATCAGCTTGTTGATGCATCTGCCAAAAAAATCATCGAAACTGTTAAGAAGACCGGAGCTCAGGTGAGCGGTCCCGTACCTCTTCCTACCAAGAAGGAAGTTGTTACCATTCTGAGAGCAGTACACAAGTACAAGGACTCCAGAGAACAGTTCGAGCAGAGAACTCACAAGAGACTGATCGACATCATGGCTCCCACTCAGAAGACTGTTGATGCTCTTCAGAGACTGGAAATGCCTGCCGGTGTTTACATCGACATCAAGATGAAGAACAACTAATAAGTAAGTTTTTCAAAGTAAAGCCAAAACAACAAAAACCTCTACTTAGACGTAAGAACACAGTGCGATGAACAATCGCCAGGGAAATGCGCGAAGCGTATTTCTAAGTGTTTCGCAAGAAACACTTTGGTCCGCTATGTAGAACACAGGAGGTAAAAATGAAGAAAGCAATTTTGACAACAAAAGTTGGAATGACTCAGATCTTCAATGAAGATGGCGTGCTCGTTCCCGTAACCGTGCTTCAGGCTGGTCCCTGCGTGGTTACTCAGGTAAAGACCGTGGAGAATGATGGCTACAGTGCTGTACAGGTAGGCTTCGTTGACAAGAAGGATAAGGTTGTTAACAAGGATGCCAGCGGCAAGAAGCAGATCGTACACAGACATGGTGTTAACAAAGCAGAGCAGGGCCACTTCAAGAAGGCTGGCGTAAGCTCCAAGAGATATGTAAGAGAGTTCAAGTTTGAGAACGCTGAGGAGTACACCCTTGGTGCAGAGATCAAAGCTGACATCTTCGCTGCAGGCGATAAGGTAGACGCTTCCGCAATCTCCAAAGGTAAGGGTTTCCAGGGCGCAATCAAGAGATTTGGACAGCACAGAGGACCTATGGCTCATGGTTCCAAGTTCCATCGTCATCAGGGTTCCAATGGTGCATGTTCCTCCCCTAGCCGTGTATTCAAGGGCAAGGGAATGCCTGGACATATGGGTTGTGTAAAGGTAACTGTTCAGAATCTTGAGGTCGTAAGAGTAGATGCTGAGAAGAATCTGCTTCTGGTAAAGGGTGCAGTACCCGGACCTAAGAAAGCTTTAGTAACCATCAAAGAGACCGTTAAGGTTGAGGCATAGTTTAGGACGAAAGGAGGACCAATCAGATGGCAAACGTATCTGTTTACAATATGGAAGGCAAAGAAGTTGGTACAATCGAATTAAACGATGCAGTGTTTGGTGTTGAAGTGAACGAGCACCTGGTACACATGGCAGTTGTACAGCAGCTTGCAAATAATCGTCAGGGAACTCAGAAAGCAAAGACCCGTTCTGAGGTATCCGGTGGCGGAAGAAAGCCCTGGAGACAGAAGGGAACCGGTCATGCAAGACAGGGTTCAACCAGATCTCCCCAGTGGGCAGGCGGCGGCGTAGTATTCGCTCCCGTTCCCAGAGATTACTCTTTCAAGCTTAACAAGAAAGAGAAGAGAGCAGCTCTGAAGTCTGCACTGACCAGCAAGGTTCAGGGGAGCAGCCTGATCGTAGTTGATGAGCTGAAATTCGACGAGATCAAGACCAAGAACTTCACCAACGTTATGAATAACTTAAAGGTAGAAAAGGGATTGGTAGTGATCGCTGATAACGATACTAACGTAGTTATGTCCGCTAGAAACGTAGCTGATGTAGATACCACTCTGGTAAATACCATCAACGTTTACGACGTAATGAAGGCTAAGACAGTTGTCCTGACCAAGGCTGCTGTTGCAAAGATTGAGGAGGTATACGCATAATGGCTGATATTAAATACTATGATGTAATCCTCAAACCCGTTATTACCGAGAAGAGCATGGCCGGCATGGGCGAGAAGAAGTACACCTTCCTCGTTCACACCGAAGCTAACAAGTCTCAGATCAAAGAGGCTGTTGAGAAGATGTTCGAAGGTACCAAGGTTAAGAGTGTTAACACCATCAATATGGATGGCAAGAACAAGAGACGCGGAATGGTTACCGGCAAGACCGCTAAGACCAAGAAGGCAATTGTTCAGTTAACTGCAGATAGCAAAGAGATCGAGATCTTCGCAGGTCTGTAAGAGTAAAGCTACTGCTTAAGATTCAAGTATGCGGCACTTAAGTGCTCGCGCAAAAAATCATCGTAAAGGAGATACAGTAATGGGAATTAAGACATATAACCCCTATACACCTTCCAGAAGAAACATGACTGGTTCTGACTTCTCTGAGATCACTAAGACCTCTCCCGAGAAGAGCCTGTGTGTTTCCCTGAAGAAGAACTCCGGCCGTAACAATCAGGGTAAGATCACTGTGAGACATCGCGGCGGCGGTTCCAGAAGAAAATACAGAGTAATTGATTTCAAGAGATACAAGGATGGCATCCCTGCTACCGTAATCGGTATCGAGTACGATCCTAACAGAACAGCAAACATTGCGCTGATCTGCTACGAAGACGGTACCAAGTCCTATATCCTCGCTCCCGAAGGCCTGACCGACGGAATGAAGGTTATGAACGGTGCAGAGGCCGAGGTTAGAGTAGGTAACTGCTTACCTCTGTCCGAGATCCCTGTAGGTACTCAGGTACACAACATTGAGTTATATCCCGGCAAGGGCGGCCAGCTGGTTCGTTCCGCCGGTAACAGCGCACAGCTGATGGCAAAAGAAGGTAAGTACGCTACTCTTCGTCTTCCCTCCGGTGAGATGAGAATGGTTCCCCTGGTTTGCCGTGCAACTGTTGGTGTTGTAGGTAACGTTGATCATAGCCTGGTTAAGATCGGTAAAGCCGGACGTAAGCGTCACATGGGCATCCGTCCCACCGTACGTGGTTCCGTCATGAACCCCAACGACCATCCTCATGGTGGTGGTGAAGGTAAGACCGGTATCGGTCGTCCCGGCCCCAGCACACCTTGGGGTAAACCTGCTCTTGGTCTGAAGACACGTAAATCTAAGAAGGCTTCCAACAAGCTGATCGTAAGAAGACGTGACGGCAGAGCAATCAAATAGTTAAGGAGGAAAGATCATGGCTAGATCACTGAAAAAAGGACCTTTCGCAGACGCAAGCCTGTTAAAGAAAGTCGACGCTTTAAATGCATCAGGACAGAAGCAGGTTATTAAGACCTGGTCCCGTCGTTCTACAATTTTCCCTTCCTTCGTAGGACATACGATTGCTGTTCATGATGGTAGAAAGCATGTTCCCGTATACGTTACTGAGGATATGGTTGGCCACAAGCTCGGTGAGTTCGTAGCAACCAGAACCTTCAGAGGTCACGGCAAGGACGAGAAGAAATCCAAGGTTAGATAATTTTATTATTGACCTGGAGCTAAAAATATGCTATCTTTTATAGATGGCTGGGAGAGCTATGCGCTCTCCCGAGGGTCTTCCCTCGAAAGAGGAAAGAAGACGGGATATTTTTGTGCGCAGCACTTAGGAAACACACGGGTGCGTTGCGCGGTTTCAGTTTGAAAGGAGGACCAAATCTATGGCTAAAGGACATAGATCCCAAATTAAGAGAGAAAGAAACGCTCAGAAAGATACAAGACCTTCAGCTAAGCTGTCTTACGCAAGAGTATCTGTTCAGAAGGCTTGTTTCGTATTAGATGCCATCAGAGGCAAAGATGTACAGACTGCACTTGGTATTCTGGAGTACAATCCCAGATATGCTTCCAGCCTGATCAAGAAGCTGCTTGAGTCAGCAATCGCTAACGCTGAGAACAATAACGGTATGAATACCGAGAACCTTTATGTTGCAGAGTGCTTTGCAAACAAAGGACCTACCATGAAGAGAGTAAAGCCCAGAGCACAGGGTAGAGCTTATAGAATCGAAAAGAGAATGAGCCACATTACCATCGTTCTTGATGAGAAGAAGTAGGGAAAGGAGCTATTAAAAGTTTATGGGACAGAAAGTTAATCCTCACGGCCTGAGAGTCGGTGTTATTAAAGATTGGGATTCCAAGTGGTACGCTGATGCAGAGTTTTCCGATTATCTGGTAGAAGACTACAACATCAGAAAGTTCCTGAAGAAGAAATTATACAGTGCAGGTGTTTCCAAGATCGAGATCGAAAGAGCATCTGACAGAGTAAAGGTTATCATCTATACTGCTAAGCCCGGTGTTGTAATCGGTAAGGGCGGCGCTGAGATCGAAGTAACCAAGAAAGAGCTCGCCAAGTTAACCGATAAGAAGGTTATGGTTGACATTAAAGAGATCAAGAGACCTGACAGAGATGCACAGCTGGTAGCTGAGAACATCGCTCAGCAGCTGGAGAACCGTGTATCCTTCAGACGTGCAATGAAGTCCTGCATGGGCAGAACCATGAAGTCTGGTGCTATGGGTATCAAGACCTGCTGTTCTGGTCGTCTGGGCGGTGCTGATATCGCTCGTGCTGAGTTCTACAGCGAGGGAACCATTCCTCTGCAGACACTGAGAGCAGATATCGATTATGGTTTTGCTGAAGCAAACACCACCTATGGTAAAGTTGGAGTTAAAGTTTGGATTTATAAAGGCGAGATACTTCCTACAAAAGGAAATCAGATGGAAGGGAGCGATAAATAATGTTAATGCCGAAGAGAGTAAAACGTCGTAAACAGTTCCGTGGATCCATGGCCGGAAAAGCTTCCAGAGGTAACACCCTGGCGTATGGCGAATTTGGTCTGGTTGCTACAGAACCCTGCTGGATCAAGTCTAATCAGATTGAGGCAGCCCGTATTGCGCTTACCCGTTATACCAAGCGTACCGGTAAAGTATGGATTAAGATTTTCCCCGATAAGCCCGTAACTGTAAAGCCTCTCGGTACTCGTATGGGTTCCGGTAAAGGCGCTGTAGATTGCTGGGTAGCAGTTGTTAAGCCCGGACGTGTAATGTTCGAGATCGCTGGTGTTCCCGAAGAGGACGCTCGTGAAGCATTACGTCTTGCTATGCACAAGCTCCCTTGTAAGTGTAAGATCATTGCTAAGGCAGATGTGGAAGGCGGTGTGACAGAATGAAATCAAATAAATTTGTAGAAGAATTGAAGACAAAGTCCGATGCAGAACTGGCACAGGAGCTGGTAGCTGCTAAAAAAGAACTTTTCAATTTGAGATTCCAGAACGCAACCAATCAGTTAGATAATACTGCAAGAATCAAAGAAGTTAGAAGAAACATTGCACGTATTCAGACTGTTATCACCGAGAAGGCTAGAGCGTAACGCGTGGGTGCGTAGAAAGGAGATCAAACCGTGGAAAGAAATTTGAGAAAAACACGTACTGGTAAGGTTATCAGTAATAAGATGGATAAAACTATTGTAGTTGCAATCGAAGAGCATGTTAAGCATCCCCTTTACAAAAAGATCGTAAAGGACACCTACAAGCTGAAGGCGCATGACGAGAATAACGAGTGCAACATTGGCGATATCGTAAAAGTTATGGAGACAAGACCCCTGTCCAAGGACAAGAGATGGAGACTTGTTGAGATCGTAGAAAGAGCTAAATAAATTAGCACGCGAATATTAAGTTTGTAAGAAACCGCGGAAGCGGTGAAGGAGGAATAACATGGTTCAGCAGGAAAGTAGACTGAAAGTTGCTGATAACACCGGCGCAAAAGAGTTACTTTGCATTCGTGTTATGGGCGGTTCTACCAGAAGATATGCACAGATCGGCGACGTGATTGTTGCTTCCGTTAAAGATGCAACACCAGGTGGCGTTGTAAAAAAAGGTGATGTAGTAAAGGCAGTTGTAGTTCGTTCCGTAAAGGGCGCTCGTCGTAAAGACGGTTCTTACATCAAGTTTGATGAGAACGCTGCAGTTATCATCAAAGATGACAAGACTCCCAGAGGAACCCGTATCTTTGGGCCGGTTGCAAGAGAGCTTCGTGAGAAACAGTTCATGAAAATTGTTTCCCTGGCTCCCGAAGTATTATAAGGAGGTTGCCACATGTCTACAATGAAAATTAAGAAGGGCGACACCGTTAAGGTTATCGCTGGTAAAGACTTAGGTACAGAGGGCAAGGTTCTCTCTGTAGACGTAAAGAATCATAAAGTCCTGGTTGAGGGCGTTAACAAGATCACAAAGCATGCAAAGCCTTCTCAGGCAAACCCCAATGGCGGTATTGTTGAGAAAGAAGCTCCTATTGATATTTCAAACGTTATGCTTGTTGTAAAAGGCAAGACCACAAGAGTTGGCTTCAAGGTTGAAGACGGCAAGAAAGTACGTTTCGCAAAGTCAACAGGCGAAGTGATTGACTAATCAATAGGAAGGAGGAAATATAAGTGAGCAGACTGAAAGATTTATATAACAATGAGATCGTCGATGCTATGACCAAGAAGTTCGGTTACGCTAATGTAATGGAAGTTCCCAAGCTCGACAAGATCGTTATCAACATGGGTGTTGGTGAAGCAAAAGAAAACGCTAAGATCCTTGAGAATGCAGTTGCTGATATGGAAGCTATTACCGGACAGAAGGCAGTTCTGACCAAGGCTAAGAATTCCGTAGCAAACTTCAAGATCCGTGAGGGCATGCCCATCGGATGTAAGACCACTCTGCGTGGTGAGAAGATGTATGAGTTCCTGGATCGTCTGGTTAACCTCGCTCTTCCTCGTGTCCGTGACTTCAGAGGCGTTAACCCTAACGCATTCGACGGCAGAGGTAACTATGCACTCGGTATCAAAGAGCAGTTCATCTTCCCTGAGATCGAGTACGATAAGATTGACAAGACCAGAGGTATGGATATCATTTTCGTAACAACTGCTAAGACCGACGAAGAGGCACGTGAGCTGCTGAGACTGTTCAACATGCCTTTCGCAAAGTAATCAAGGAGGTAAATTCTGATGGCAAAGACATCAATGAAGATTAAACAGCAGCGCAAACCTAAGTTCTCTACTCAGGCTTATACCCGCTGCAAGATTTGTGGTCGTCCCCACTCTGTACTGAGAAAATACGGAATTTGCCGTGTTTGCTTCCGTGAACTGGCATACAAGGGCGAGATCCCCGGAGTTAAGAAGGCATCTTGGTAAGGATAAAAAGTAATTCTAAGGCGTCAAAGTACGCCGCCTAAGAATTACTAAGTTTTATCCCTAAGAGAATTCCTTGCGGAATTCTCCGGAGTGAAAAGATTTTATAAGCCAGCAAAATACGCTGGCTAACAAAATCTAGATTTTGCTCCTAAGAGAATTTTCCCGGTGGGAAAATTCTCCGGGATGAAAAGAAATTCTAAGGCGTCGAAAGACGCCGCCTAAGAATTTCTGCAAAAGTTTTGGTTATAAGAATTATCTTATAATATAGATGGTATATACAAGGTGTATGTACTTAGCATGATTCAAGTCAAATAATAAGGAGGAAACTAAATCATGACAATGAGCGATCCTATCGCAGATATGCTTACAAGAATCCGTAATGCAAATACTGCAAAACACGACACCGTAGACGTACCTTCTTCCAAGATGAAGCTGGCTATCGCACAGATTCTGCTGGACGAGGGATATATTAAGAAGTACGACATCGTTGAAGACGGTGGTTTCAAGACCATCCACATCACTCTGAAGTACGGCGCAGACAAGAACGAGAAGATCATCTCCGGCATCAAGAGAATCTCTAAGCCCGGCTTACGTGTATACGCTGGCAAGGAAGATCTGCCTAAGGTTCTTGGCGGTCTGGGTATTGCTATTATCTCTACCAACCAGGGTGTTATCACCGACAAGAAGGCTCGTGAGCTTCAGGTTGGCGGCGAAGTATTAGCATTCGTTTGGTAAGAGCAAAAAGATTTTCTAAGTCAGCAAAATACGCTGACTAATAAAATCTAAGTTTTGCTCCTAAGAGAATTTTCCGCAAGCGTAAAATTCTCCGGAGACGAAAAATAATTCTAAAGCGTCAAAAGATGCCGCTTAGGAACAGCAACTATTGTAAGTTAGTAAATTAGGAGGTACGGGCATGTCCAGAATAGGTAGAATGCCAATCGCAATTCCTGCAGGTGTTACTGTAGAAGTTGCAGAAAATAACAAAGTGACTGTGAAAGGTCCCAAGGGTACTCTGGTAAGAGTATTACCCTCTGAGATGGAAATTAAAGTGGAAGGTGCAGAAGTTCTCGTAAGCAGACCCAACGATCTGAAGAAGATGAAGTCTCTTCACGGCCTGACAAGAACTCTGATCCACAATATGGTAGTAGGTGTTACCGAAGGTTTCGAGAAGAAGCTGGAAGTAAATGGTGTTGGTTACAGAGCTGCTAAGTCCGGCAAGAAGCTGACCCTGAACCTTGGTTACTCTCATCCCGTAGAGATGATCGATCCCGAAGGCATTGAAGCTGTAGTTGAAGGCCAGAACGTGATCATCGTTAAGGGTATCGACAAAGAAAAAGTTGGCCAGTACGCTGCTGAGATCCGCGACAAGAGAAGACCTGAGCCTTATAAGGGCAAGGGTATCAAGTATGCCGATGAGACCATCAGACGTAAAGTTGGTAAGACTGGTAAGAAATAATAGATAAGGAGAGTATGAAGATGGTTAGTAAAGAGTCCAGACAGTTAGTACGTGCAAAAAAGCACATGAAAATTCGTAACCGCTTCAGCGGCACTGCTGAAAGACCTCGTCTTGCAGTGTTCAGAAGCAATAATCATATGTATGCTCAAATTATTGACGATACAGTTGGAAATACATTAGTATCAGCTTCCACTCTTGAGAAAGAGATCAAGGCTGAACTGAATAAGACCAATGACGTTGAAGCAGCAGCATATTTAGGAAAAGTCATTGCAAAGAGAGCAATGGATAAGGGTATTTCAGAGGTAGTCTTTGATAGAGGCGGCTTTTTATACCATGGAAAAATCGAAGCGTTAGCTGAGGCAGCAAGAGAAGCTGGCTTGGTATTCTAGGAAGGGAGAAAATCACATGAAACGTACAATCATTGATGCTAGTCAGCTTGAATTAACAGATAAGGTTGTTACCATTAAGCGTGTAACCAAAACTGTTAAAGGTGGACGTAACATGCGTTTTACCGCTTTGGTAGTAGTAGGTGACGGTAATGGTCACGTAGGTGCCGGCCTTGGTAAAGCAGTAGAAATCCCTGAAGCTATCCGCAAGGGAAAAGAAGATGCAATTAAGAACCTGATCAAAATTGCTATGGATGAGAACAATTCTATTACACATGACTTTATTGGTAAGTATGGTTCTTCAAGCGTTTTATTAAAGAAGGCTCCCGAAGGTACAGGTATCATCGCTGGTGGTCCTGCACGTATCGTTTGTGAGCTTGCAGGTATCAAGAATATCCGTACCAAGTCATTAGGCTCCAACAATAAGCAGAACGTTGTACTTTCTACAATCGCAGGCTTAGCTCAGTTAAAGACTCCTGAGGAAGTAGCTGCTAATCGTGGAAAATCTATCGACGAGATCATGGCT
>OHSK01000497.1_pt1 | contig 20653 bp, 20 predicted proteins | sample 1578701 | NCBI WGS metagenome assembly OHSK01 (sample SAMEA3879503, study PRJEB24766) | human gut metagenome | biome: human-associated habitat; feature: feces | place: USA | collected 1985/1987
GCACGACGATTCATTGATTTCCATACATTGGATCCTGAATAGTTACGAAGTATCTATATAAGGAAAGGGGAGCGGACAATGAGAATAGAGAATATAGAAATGTTATTGGATACATTGGGGATTTTTGAGCGGGGAGTTTATGAAATCGGCGACAAGCAGATTTCGGTAAAACTTTCGAAGGAAGAACGTGAGAAAATACGGGTGTTTTTACCGGAGGAATTGGAAAAAATCCGCGTATCTCCGGACAAAATGAGCCACTTTCACGAGGCGCGGAAAATAGAATTTAAGTGCGTAAATAAGGATTCTTTTTCGGTGGCACGTGAGATGAATGAGCAGAAGGTGCTTGTGTTAAATCTTGCCAATCCGGTACACCCGGGAGGCGGTGTGCGCAAAGGAGCGAGAGCACAGGAAGAAGATCTCTGCCGCAAGAGTTCGCTGTTGTGTTCGCTGGAATCGGAGGAGGCTGCACCGTATTATATTTATAATAGGGAAAAACAGAGTTACCTGGCGACGGATGCGCTGATGATTACGCCGCAGGTGGAAATTATCAAAGATGAGCGGGGACGGCTTTTGCCGGAGAGTACGATCGTGTCGGTTCTGACTTGTGCGGCGCCGATGATCTCACACGGCGGTATTCCGGTTAGTGCGAAAGAATACAAGGATATTTTGTATCACCGCATCGAAGGGATGCTTTTGGCAGCGGCGTATGCCGGATATGAAAATCTGGTGCTTGGAGCATTTGGATGTGGGGCATTCGGAAATGATGCGCGGCTTGTCTCAGACTTGTTTTATAAGGCAATTACGGAGATGGACATTGCGGGTAAAAAGGCAGAAAATTATTTTAAAAAGATTCATTTTGCTGTGTTGTGCCGTTCTTACGAGACGTACAATTTTAAAGAATTTAACCGGAATTTCGGCGAGAAGCAGGCGCAGGGCATGAAACTCACGACACTTTGTTATATAGAAAAAGAGGGAAAATATCTGATGCTTCACCGCACGAAAAAGAAGAAAGATATCAATAAAAATAAATGGATCGGTGTCGGAGGACATGCAGAAGGGACGGAAGGCCCCGAGGATTGTCTGCTGCGTGAAGTAAAGGAAGAAACGGGGCTGACATTGACAAAATACCGGTTCCGCGGCGTGATCACCTTTGTGTGTGACCGGATGGAGCCGGAGATGATGTGCCTTTATACGGCCGACGGATTCGAAGGCGAATTGAAAGAGTGCACGGAGGGCGACCTTGCCTGGATTGACAAAGAAACCGTGCTTGGGCTGCCGACGTGGGAAGGCGATGCCATTTTCCTGAAACTGCTTGTGGAAGATGAAAAGCGGTTCTTTTCTCTGAGGCTGGTTTATGAGGCAGATACGCTGGTAGAACATCAATTATATTTTTATTGAAACTATTAAGGATCAATGGAAGGAGAAAAAAAGTGCGTTTTATTATACAGAGAGTGCGTCACGCATCGGTTACGATCGATGGTGAGGTGCGCGGGAAAATAGGAAAAGGTTTTATGGTTCTGATCGGAATCGGAGCGGACGATACCAAAGAAATAGCAGATAAATTGGTAAGAAAACTTGTGAATATGCGGATTTTTGAGGATGCCGAAGGGCGGACCAATCTTGGATTGAAAGATGTGGAAGGCGAACTTTTGCTTATTTCCCAGTTTACCCTTTATGCGGACTGCAAGAAGGGCAACCGTCCGTCATTTACAAAGGCGGGTGCGCCGGCGATGGCAGAGTCGCTGGTCGAATATATCATTGAGGAGTGCAAAAAGGAGATTCCGGTCGTTGAGCAGGGAGAATTTGGTGCAGACATGAAAGTGGAACTTCTGAATGACGGACCATTTACCGTGATTCTTGACAGCGATGAGATTTGCTGATTTGGTGCTGGCTTTTTGTATATAATAATGTTATAATAAAATTAGTTTATCCGTTCAGAGCGAGTGCGGCATTTGCTGTATTACCCATGACTCTTTTTTCGATTGCGTAGGCGTAGTGGAGCATTCATGCGGTAGCGGATGAACTTAGGCAGGATTAGTCTATCGGTAGGGCGCCAGCTTCCCAAGCTGGATAGGCGGGTTCGATTCCCGTATCCTGCTTTTCGGAATCTTGTGTCGAGAGGAGAGTCCTACATGATAAAATATGAAGTGATAGAGATTGAAGAACCGGATTTTGGCTGCGAAGGAAGGCCGGATGAAGCGGTTCCGATGGCAAAAGTTACATTGCGTAGTGTAAAGGACGGTGTGATGACAATGGCAGAGATTGCCGATGGCTATCTTTATCAGGAAGAGATTGACGAAGGAAGCATCATATATCAGAATGATGCGGGAATATGGAGGAAATAGAGAATGAAAATAGCAGTAACATACGATGAGCAGACGGGAGAAGTGTTCCAACATTTTGGACACTCCGATGCGTTTAAGATTTATGAATTTGACGAGAGCGGACTGACGGGAGCTATGGTGCTCAATACATCCGCAATCAACGGACATGAGGCGATGGCATCTTTTTTGGCAAAAGGTGATGTTAAAGTGCTGATCTGCGGAGGCGTCGGCGAGGGTGCGATGCTGGCGCTCAGTGAAGAAGGAATCCTTGTTGTGCCGGGAGTGAGCGGCGATGCGGATCTTGCGGTAGCGCAGTTCCTGCAGGGCGTGCTTGCGACGGACAATACACCAAATTGTAATCATGGACAAATTTCAGGAGGAGGCTGCAGCGGAGGTTGTGGAGGCTGTAGTGGATGTCATTGACAAATCAGTGCTCTCTTCAGAGTACGAATTGCAAGATCACTTGTGATATGCCGATCTGTTATGCTGGCGACAACACTTTGACCATGCAGAACTATGATTGTATAGTTCTGCATGGTTTTTTAAAACAAATTTCTTTTTTATTCGGGTGTATAACTCTGTGGTATATAGTATTGCACCGCCGCCTACTTGACTTTTACTTTTTTCGTATTTGAGGCTTTTCCGTATACGGTTTTCGTCTTTCCGTTCACTTTTGTTTTTACAAATGCTTTGATATAGAAGGACGTTGTCGCCTTTTTCTTTAATTTGATCGTAAATTTCGTCGTCTTTGCGGAGACATTTTTCACTTTCACAAATTTTATCTTTTTGGCTTTTTTTGCTTTTGTACCATTTTTTACCACCTTTTTGTAAATGGTATAACCGGAAGCACCTTTTACTTTTTTCCATTTCAGAGTAGCTTTTCCTTTTTTCTTCTTAACGGAAGTAAGTTTGGCTTTTCCTACACTGACTTTGGCAGGTGCCGGTGCAGAAGGTGCAGTAACTGCGGCAACAGGAACCGGTGCTGGTGTGCTTGTCGGTACAATGGACATGCCTAAAAGTACGAGTGCATTTGTATTTCCACTTGCGGCAAGTGCTTTTTTTGTGGAATCACCGACGCCTTCAAATGCAGAAGAAGCGATGGTGGTATCTGCCGGAATATTGATCTCTTTCAAGTTTGGTACATTTTTAAAAGCATCTTCCCCTATGGTTTTTAATGATTGTGGAAGCTGCACTTTTTCGAGGTTTCCACATTTTTCAAACGTTCCTTTTTCGATGGCAGTAAGTCCCTCGGAGAGGTATACATTGTGAATCTGCGCACAGTTGAATGCATATTCGCCCAACGTGTAATTTGTGTTTGAGGAAACTTCTACCTGTAAAATATTTCCACAACTTGCAAAGGCATAGGAACCGATGTTTGTGACGGAACCCTTTAATACGATGTAGTGAATACCGCTATTGTAAAATGCGTGGTCTCCGATCGTGGAGATCGAACCGGTGTCACTTACGGTAAAGTCATTGATATTTGCTGTTTTTTCTATCGCATAATTTCCAAGCCGGTTGATGGTTCCGTTGATCGTGATCGAATGAATCTGGGTGCAGGAAAATGCGTAGTCGTCGACGTTATCGACGGAAGCTCCGACAGCAAGTGTAAAGTCGAGGAAGTTTGCTGTATTGGCAAATGCGTATTTCCCAATTTTATCCATCTGGCTTACGATAGTAATACTCTTGATTTTGGAATCTTTAAATGCATTGTCTTCAATGGTTTTCAAAGAAATCGGCAGAGTATCGGAAAGTTCCGGCTTTTCTTGATATATATCAGTGTTTCCGGTATCAAGTTTTGAAGTTTCCGGTATCGGTACATCAAAGGAACCGGTTTCAATTTCACCCGCAATTGGCTGCGCAATAATTTCCTTGATTTTGGAATTCGAATAACTTTTTACATATTCTACCGATGAAGCAGCAAAGGTCTTGGATCCAATGATCGAGATGCTGTCGGGAAGGTATACGGTCAAGCAGTTTGTTTTTCCGCAAAATGCGGCGTCAATTGCACGGACCGGGATTCCGTTGAGTTCATAAGGAACGACGATGGAAGAAGCATTGTAGAGGCCGTCAAATCCTGTGATCGTATAAACTCCATTTACATATTCTGCCTGAAACAGAGCACTGTCTGTCATTTCAAAGGAATCGTTGCTTTCCGCAGCTTGAACGGCAACGCTGCTATCTGGCGTGACAGCGAGTGAGCTGATGACAAGGGCGGTTGAAAGGGTAATGCTGCCCAGTAATTTTGTGAATCGTTTCATTTTTCTTTTTCCTCCTTTAGCGGTATAAATCGGTTACATAAACAAAGCATCGGCAAGGGAGAGCCCGGCAGATTTCTTTGGCGCGCATGGCTTCTTTTTCGCTATCGTAAATGCCAAAGACGGTCGGACCGCTTCCACTCATCAGAGCACCCATTGCGCCATTTTCCATCATGGTCTGTTTGATGAGGGCAATGTCGGGATGTGCCGGAATGGTAACGGTTTCCAGTATGTTTGCCATATTGTTGCAGAGTCCCTGCAAGTCTCTTTTCCGAATGCACTCGATCATTGTGTCAATGTCCGGATGTTTGGTCGTTTCGTCGAGCACAAGATTGGAATAGACAAATTTGGTCGACACATGAAAGGCCGGCTTGGCAATCAGTACATGACAAGACGGCGCAGCCGGAAGAGGCGACAATATTTCGCCGATTCCCTCGGAAAGTGCCGTTCCCTTTTGAATGCAGTAAGGAATGTCGGCACCGAGTTTCACTCCACGTTCTTTCAGATCTTCGTCGGAGAGACCAAGGTCAAAGAGTTGGTTCATTGCGATCATGCACGAAGCGGCATCGGTACTTCCACCCGCCATACCGGCGGCAACCGGAATCCGTTTATCGAGCGTGATCGACACTCCTTCGGAAATTCCAAATTCTTCCATAAGCATTTTTGCGCTTTTGTAGACAAGGTTGTCTTCGTTGACGGGAAGAAAATGGAGATTTGTGGTCAGACTGATGTCTGGCGTTTTTGTCTTTTTTAATGTCAAACGGTCAAAGAGCCGTATGCTTTGCATGATCATTTTTACTTCATGATAGCCGTCATCGCGGCGGCGAATAACGTCCAAACCGAGATTGATCTTGGCCGGAGCATTGATCCATGTGGAATCCATGTGTATCCCCCTTTTGTTTGTTGTTGTGTAACGATTCAGTCTCCTAATGTATGAAAATCAAAATCTCTTACGTGCAAGCACGACGATTCCTTGATTTCCATACATTAGAGCCTGAATAGTTACGTTATTATTAAACTATTATAACATGGAAAAGTTGTTTTCGCAATTTATAACGTTATGGTTTTCCTGTATAACGAGAAAAAATTTGGAAATACTAGTATTTGAGTAATTCATTAGGAGGGTATTATGAAAGTTTTAAAATGTTTTTTATTTGTAGCGGCGGTTTTGGGAGTATGTGTGCTGATGCATTTTTACGGAGAAGCTACGGCGGCAAAGGAAATGCAGGAAGATATCGCAAAAGAAGTAATTCGTCTTCATGTCGTGGCAAACAGTGATCTCGAAATGGACCAAAAACTGAAATTGGAAGTAAAGGAAGAAATTGTAAAAATGCTGCGAAAAAAAATGAAGGAGAGTGATTCGGTGGAGGCAGCAGCTCATGTGTTACAAGCGCAGATCCCGGAGATTGAGCAATGTGCGGCAAATTACATAGAGAAAAAAGGGTATGATTATCCGGTTACAGCAAAACTGGAAAACTGCTATTTTCCGGTAAAACAGTATGGCGATATGGTGTTTCCGGCGGGAAATTATAATGCACTAAATGTGCGGATTGGCAAGTCGGATGGAAAAAATTGGTGGTGTATCTTGTATCCTACGTTGTGTTTTGTAGATAGTACGTACCAGACAGTTCCGGACGAGTCGAAAGAGAAATTGAAAGAAAATCTTACCGAAGAGGAGTACGATATGCTGCTTGAAGGTGGCGAAAATGTGGAGTATGGGTTCTGGCTGTGGGAATTGTTTCGGTAGGTATTCAAGGTAGTTTTTCACGCAGGAACTACCCTTAAATTATAGAGTAAGGGAAGGTTTGTGCGAGTGGAGGCGGTCGGGAGGTAGTGGCCGGATCGAGAGGGAACTGGCACACGTCAGAGAAGAAAAGAAAGGAAACGACGTGTGCGGAGAGACGAGGTGGCCGGCTTGAAAGGAGTTTGGCACACGTCAAAGAAGAAAAGGAAGGAAACGACGTGTGCGGAAGGACGAGGTCGCCGGATCGAGAGGAGTTCGGCACACGTCAAAGAAGAAAAGAAAGGAAACGACGTGTGCGGAGAGACGAGGTGGTCGATGAAAGAGGGGGCAGTTACCTGCCAAGAAAGAAAAAAGCAAGAAGTTCTCAAGAAAAACAGGAAAAGGGACGAAATATATAATACAACAGGTTACTATAAAAAACGAAAGTGAGTGAGAAATCCATGGTGATCAATCCAAACAAGATTTCCATTGACTTTAAAGACACCCCTTATGCAAAGGAAAGCGGGGCGTCGGTACAGATTGCCAGGGACGGCAGCATTTCCAATTATGGAATTGAATATACAAAGGATTGTGCGGTACAAAAGGAAATGGACTCCAATATGATATATACTGGCACAACTCAAAATGAGATCGTGAGTGATGTGGCGAAGAATCTTCCGGAAAATAATTTTGATCCGGCAGACTTTATCAGCCAGAGTATCAATGGCGAGGATGCCAAAGATATCGAGGATGAAGGGACAATTTTGGAAGAATACGTCGACTCGACATTGGAGCGGGCGATAGAAAAGGTAAAGACGGAGCGTAAAACCAATGCGGAGGCACTGGGTAAGCAGGTAGAAAAGGAAAAAGAAAAGCAGGAATTTTCCGATGAACTGCAAGCGCAGATCGAACTTGCGGCGCAGATGGCGGCAAGGGCTCCGGAACTTAGTGACGAAGCGATAAAATATTACATAGAGCAGGAAGCGGATCTGACACCGGCAGCAGTCGGAAATAGTGCCAGTGTGACTTCCATGCCGGCGGTGGCGGAGCAGAGGGCTTCTTACGAAGAAATGAAGCCGCAGATCGACCATATATTGGAAGAAAATGGGATGCAGGGAAATGACAGCGCCGAAGAAGCAGCGAAATTTCTGTATGAAGAAGATATTCCGGTAACGGCGGAAAATATAGAAAAATATACCAAATGGCAGGAGACAAAAGATCTGCCGGAGGAGATCATTCAAGAGCGTATTCAGGATGCTGTGCGGGAAGGAACCGTTCCACAGCAGGCAGATATCAGCAAAATCTCGTATGAGGAAGCCGCTGAGAAATGGGAGAATCTGAAAAATGTAACAGACGAAGAAATTCGGGCATTTTATCCAGAAGAGGCTGCCTTTATCACGGCAAAACGTCAGCTGGAAGAAATCCGGTTGAAAATGACAGCGGAAGCAGCTGGAACGATGGAACGCAAGGGCATTCATGTTGATATCTCAAATCTTGCGCAGGTAGTGGAAGAACTGAAGCAGATGGAGCAGGAAGCCTGTCAGAAAATATTTGATGAGCAGGGAATTGCGTGTGGCCAGGATCAACTTGACCAAATGGCAGAGACATTGCGGGCAAAGGACCAGATTTGGCAGGCACCGGCGAGTGTACTGGGAAAAACAATCGGGCAGGCAGAGCAGACCACTTTACAAGAAATGTCAGTGATTTCCAATGTCGAAGCGAATGAGCAGCTGGCAAAAAATTATGAGGCTGTGGGAACGCAGGTGCGGAGAGATCTGGGAGATTCGATGACAAAGGCATTTCAAAATGTCGACGTGATATTGGATGATCTGGGACTTGACCGGACATCGGCAAATCAGCGGGCGGTTCGGATCCTTGCGTACAATCAGATGGAGATTACAAAAGAGTCCGTGCTTTCGATGAAAGATTACGATGCCAAAGTAACTTCCGTGCTGGAGCAGATGAAACCGGCAGCTGTGGCGAAAATGATTGAAAAGCAGGAAAATCCATTGGAAATGACAATGGATGAGATCGAGGCGGCACTTCAGGAAATTCAGGAAGAAATGCCGGATGACGACACGACATTGCGGAAATATTTGTGGAAACTTGATCATAAAGGTGACATTACGCCGGAAGAGCGAAAAAGTATGATCGGTATTTACCGATTGATCGATAAAGTGGAAAAAAGTGATGGAGCCGTCATTGGACAATTGGTAAAAGAAGGAAGAGAATTGACATTTTCTTCGCTTTTGTCGGCAGTTCGCACCAGACGGGCAGAAGGAAAAGAATTTGCAATTGATGACGACTTCGGAAGTCTGGAAAGTCAGCAAAGCCGGGGTGAGACAATCAGTGAACAGATCGGCGCAGCGTTTGGAAATCAAGTGGTACGCCGGTTGAAAAAAGAATTGTCGCCGGAGGTATTGCGTCAGACGGGCGAAGATGTGACATGTGAGCAGATTCTCGAAGCTTGTGAGACACCGGAAAGTCAGGCAGAAGACGCGGCATATTATGAGGCATTGGCACAAAATATCCGCGAGACGGCAGCATTGAGCGACGACAGCATACAAGCGTGTCTGGAGGCGGCAGGGATTCCTGCTACGTTGCAGAACATCCGCGAGATGAAGCGGTATTTGGCAAGAGAAATGCCGGAAAACGATGCCTTGTTTACCCGGGAAGAAAGTGAAGCAGTCATTGAGGCACTCGATCAGCCGGAAGAATTGGAAGGGCTGCTAGATACACTGGACAATGAACATTTGGCAAAGGTCGAGAGTCAGAAACAAGCAGAAGACATTACCTATGATACACTGCAGAATTTGATACAGATGGCGGGAAGCATTTCATTTTACCATCAGATGCGGCAGCAGACAAATACATTTTCCGTGCCGATTGTGACAGAAAAGGGAGTTACATCCTGTAATGTAACGGTTTTGCAGGGCAGCGAAGCGGAAAAAGGAACCGTTGAGATTTCACTGCATTCGGATACTTTCGGAAAAATGCAGGCGACATTTAAAGTGACCGGCGACCGGGTCAGCGGATTTGTGACTTGTGAAGACGGGCAGGATGTCAGCGAACTCACGCAAAATATTGAAAAGGACTTGGAAATGAATGGATTTGCGATGGAGCGCATGGATGTGGCAAAGGGCGCCAGACATTCATTTCATGTAGGAGATAAAGAAAAAACAGCAAATAGCAGACTGTATCAGGTGGCAAAAATTGTAGTTACCAATGTGCAGAGAAAGGAAGTAACTTTATGAAGATAAATACAAACATATCGGCTCTTATGGCGACAGGAAATTTACATCGGACGGAGGATAAAATAACGACAAGTCTGACCAGACTTTCTTCAGGATACCGTATTAACAAAGCGGCAGATGATGCTGCAGGAATGGCGATTTCTCAGAAAATGCATGCGCAGATCCGCGGACTTCAGCGCGCGTCCCGTAATGGTTCCGACGGAATTTCGTTTATTCAGACGGCAGAGGGAGCATTGACGGAAGTTGAAGCTATGCTGCAGCGATGCCGTGAACTTTCCGTGCAGGCATCGAATGATGTGACCACATTGGATGACAAAAAAGCAATTCAGCAGGAAATCGAGGCATTGATGAACGAGATTGACCGTCTTGCTTCGGATACCGAGTTCAATACAAAGAGCATTTTGGATGGAACCTGTTGCCGCCAGACATCTTCCAGTAATACAGGTGTAAGCGTTATTTCCATGACAGATGACGTCGCATTGACAACATATAGTCTGTCAATTACACAGGCAGCGACAAAGACCAGTGTAACTTCGGGTGCGCTTACAATGGCTGCGACAGATGTATTTGCAGAAGATGGAAAAGTGCAGATCAATGGACAGAGCATTGAGATTAAAAAAGGTGAGACTTTGGAAGAAGCCTATGCCAGAATTCGAGATTGCTGCGAGAAAATGAATATTGATGTGCTTCCGGTCAATGGAACCGACGCAGATGGAAATCCGCAGGAAGTACCGCTCAATGCCGCTTCCAGTTTGTACTTCGAGTCAAAAATTTATGGTGCGTCCAGGAATATTGAAATTACAACAGACAATCCGGAACTTGCGAAAAAACTTGGTGTAGATGGTGCTACGATCACACAGGGAAAAGATGCCGTCGTGGCATTGGATACGACTTCCGGATTTTCCAAAACAGCAACTACATTTGTAGAAGGAAATCGTGTGACCGTATCGGACCGCGGCGGTTTTGAAATCGTCTTCGATGTAGCCGGGGCAGAGGCAGGAACAGACGCCGATGTGACGGTGCTTGATGCCGGATTTGTAGCCATTCAGATCGGTTCCAATGAAGGACAGGATATTGACATTTCGATTCCGGCAGTTACTTGTGAATCATTGAATATCCAGTATTGCAACGTGTGTACACACGATGGTGCACAGGAATGCATTACTCTTTTTGATGAGGCAATTAAGCAGGTATCGGCAGTGCGTGCAAAACTGGGTGCGTACGAAAATCGTTTGGATTCTGCAACATCAAGTTTGGACACGACTTCCCAAAATTTGACAGAAGCATGTTCCCGTATCGAGGATGTGGATATGGCGGAAGAAATGACAGAATATACACAGCTTACGGTGCTCAGCCAGGCAGGAACTTCCATGCTGGCACAGGCAAATAACCGTCCACAGACGATTTTGCAGCTGCTTCAGGGCTGATTTTGATACATAGCGAAAGAAAATGGTGAGTGCGATGGAAAAAGAAAAATTAAATGCTTACGCAGCACGTGTATCCCAGGCAAACCGCAGCGAGCTGGTGGTAATCATGTACGAAGCATTTTTAGATAGTGTAAAAGAAGGGGATGCGCAGATGAAACAGGGCGACATGCCGGCATGCCGCCGTGAGATCGAGCGCGCCAGAGGACTTTTGACGGAATTGATGGGAAGTCTCGATTTTCAATATGAAATTTCCTTTTATCTCCGTCGGTTGTACATCTATTCGTATCACGAATTGTGTCAGGGAATGGCACTACGCGACAGCGAACGATTTGCGCATGCCACGCATGTGATGGAAAGACTTCTTCCTTCATTCCGCGAGGTTGCAAAGCAGGATACGTCGGAGGCGGTTATGAAAAATGTACAGCAGATTTACGCCGGACTTACGTATGGCAGAGGAAGCCTGAACGAAACGATCGGTGTCGATATCGGCAAAAATCGCGGATTTGAAGCGTAACTGCTAAAGAGAACGGTGTTCTTTTCGATATTGGTTTGGTGTCATATTTTCATGCTGCTTAAATTGGCGGCAGAAATGCTCCACATTCCGATAGCCGCAGGCAAAACTGATTTCCTGTATGCTGTCGGAGGTGCGGTTGAGAAGCACTTTTGAGTGTTCAAGACGACTTTCAATTACTTCATTCATGCAGGAGATGTGTGCGAATGCCTTGTATTGTTTTTGCAGGGCGCGCACACTTAAATTTACATATTCTGCCATATATTCTAATGTCCAGTCAAATTCCGGGTGGGCATAAATATTATTTCTAAGATCAATCAAACGTTCGCGGTATTGCGATAAATCCGTATTTAAAAAAGCATAATCGTGAAGCCGGTGGAAGATAATGTGCATCAGTGCTTCCAAAACCAGCTGGCGGCTGTCATGATTCCAATAATTTTCATTGGCGACATCTATAAAATATTCTCGGTAACAGCCGAAATCCGGGCAGAAAACAGGTACGCCAAACGGAATGTACCCTTCCGTAAAAAGTGCTTCATCGCAGTTAAAACGAATCCATGTATATAGAAGTTTTCCGGATTTTGCACGATAATGAATGTGCTGCCCGGGCTTGTATAAAATGCAGTGGTGCTCCGGAAATTCCTGCATTTCGCCGTTTACTTCAGCGATGATCGGAGAATCAAATAACATAATTTCATACTCCCCCTCTGCAAAAAACAGATCGTCAACAAAATCTTCCGGCATCTCATTGTTGACCATCGCATAGATTACTTTTATCATATAACAACCTCCTTTGCCTGCCTTATAAACGTATTATATCAATAAATTTATACAAATACAATAAATATTTTGAATAATACAATTAAAAACGTACCGGATACATCAAAAATCAAAGCGAATAGATCATTGCATTGAAGGAGAGAACGCAGTAAGATAGAGATAACAATTTGAAGAAAATAAGGAGGTTTACTTTATGAAGAGAAAACTGAGTTGTATCATGTTATCCACAGCACTTGTTGTTTCTTTAGTAGCCGGAGCGGGCGGAGAAGATGCGATGGCAGCAAAGAAAGCAAAGCTTGGAACAAAGAAAATGACATTGACACAAGGCAAAAGTAAAGTGATCAAAGTGAAGAACAAGAAGAAAGGCTGCCGCTATACCTTTTCTTCCAGCAAGAAGAAGGTGGCAACGGTAACCAAAAAGGGGAAAGTAAAGGCAGTGGCAGCCGGTACAGCGAAAATTACTGTCAAAGAGGTATCAAAAAAAGCTAAAAAACGGAAAATTGGTGTGGTTAAGGTTCGGGTAAAAAAGAACAGCCAGACAACGGTTACACCACAGACATCAGTGACCCCACAGGCATCAACAGTACCGCAGACGTCTACGACGCCCGGAGGGACAAAGGTGACACCACCAAATTCATCTTTGGCACCGACAGCATCACCGTCTATAGCACCACAGGAATCCAAAGAGCCGACAAAAGGAACAAAATCGGTATCTGTATATTTGGATGAGATTACAGAGGCAAATAAAATTGCGGAAGTAAATGGTCCGGGTTTGGATCCGACAGCGGCTCCGACAGAAGCACCTGCAGGAGAAGCAACACCGGAACCTACACCGGCAGTTCTTGTAAATGCCACGATGGAAGATGACAGTACAGAACCAATCGAAAAACGTGGAGATGCATCTGTTTCTATCGTAGAAGATGGCGCAAATGGTACTGGTAAGAGTGCTAAGATTACTGATCGTTCGGCAGACTGGCATGGAGCAGCCATCGATGTAACGTCGTTTGCAGAGACCGATAATGATTATGAAATCACATTCTATGCGAAACAGTCTACAGGAGCAGACAGTAAAATCGATCTTTCTATGCAGTACGTCAACGGAAGTGGTGAAACGAGATATGATGGAATCAAGACATTTGATCTGCCAAATGACACATGGACAAAATGTGAAGCAAAAATGACCATTCCGGAACATAACGGACAGATTATAATTTACTGGCAGTCCGTATACAATTCAAGCAATTTTATGGATTTCTGCCTGGATGAAGTGACGATCAGCGGTGTGGCAAAAGCGGCAGCGGGTGTTGATTATCCGGATCTTTCCCTTGGCTTGGGAAAAACATCCGTAAGCAATCCAATCATGACTTCCCGTCTGACAGCAGATCCATATGCAATGGAATACAATGGAAGAATCTATGTATATGGTACAAACGATTCCCAGCAGTATGAGAAAACACCGGATGCAGACAACAATTACTCAAAAATTAATACAATTAATGTATATTCATCCGCTGACATGGTAAACTGGACAGATCATGGTGCAATCCGGGTAGCTGGTTCTAACGGAGCAGCAAAATGGGCATCAAATTCCTGGGCACCGGCAGCATGTCATAAGACAATTAATGGAAAAGAAAAATTCTTCCTGTATTTCGCTGACAATGGCAGTGGAATTGGAGTATTGGAAGCAGACAGTCCAACCGGTCCATGGAGAGACCCAATTGGAAAACAGATAATCAGCCGTGAGACTCCGGGATGTTCCGGATCCGAGATTGGCTGGCTGTTTGACCCGGCCGTGTTGGTAGATGATGACGGAACCGGATATTTGTACTTTGGAGGAATTGGTAACACAGCAGGCAAGCCGGACGATTTTATCAAGAATCCAAAATGCGGACGAGTTGTAAAACTTGCAGATGATATGGTAAGTCTGGCTGGTGATCCTGTCACAATTGACGCACCATATATGTTTGAAGATTCCGGAATCAACAAAATCGGAGACAAATATTATTACAGCTACTGCACAAACTGGACAAACGTCTCCGGACGAGATGAAAATATACCGGCAGCAAATATTGCCGTAATGGAAAGTGATAATCCAATGACAGGATTCAAATTTGTCGGCTGTGTATTGAAAAATCCGGGAACTTATTTCGGAGCAAGTGGAAATAATCACCATTGTTTTGCAGAGTTCAAGGGAACTTGGTATGCCTTCTACCATACAAAGAAAGATACACTGGCATTGGGAACCAAAGGCGATTACAGAACAACATATGCAGACATTTTGAATTTGGGAGAAAATGGAAACTTTACGAACAAAGACGGTTCTGTGGCAGATACAAAAATGACGGCAGCAGGTGTAACCGCAGTAGGAACCGTAAATCCGTATAACACGATAGAAGCAGAGTCCTTCGCAATTGCAAACCAGGTAGGAACGATTGCTAATAGTGAAGCAAGTTCAAATGCATTGTGGAATGGCGCAAACTATTCTCTTTACAATACAGAAGTAGGAAGTTATATCGGAGTGGCAGATGTAGACTTTGGCGACGACGGAGCTTCTATGGTAAGTATGAAACTGAGTGACACTTCCATGACGGAATACAAAGAATGTGTCGCTGCACTTAATAAGAAAGTAACCGGTAAGCATACGGTATACTTTGTATTTGAAAAGACAAACGTTTTGACAGATAGTTGGAAATTCAATAAATAAAAAGGCAAAACTCTTACCCCTAATCTTTTTCAAAATTATAGGTTTTCCTTACAAAAGACAACAAAGGAGCTGTGTAAATGATACGCAGCTCCTTTTACTACATAGGTATTTTGCAGTACGATTAAATTCTCTAGCGGGAAAGAATTTCATTTCCGGTTTCTGTGATAACCAGTGTGTATTCCCATTGGGCAGAAGGTTCCCCGTCATCGGTGTAAATCGTCCATCCGTCATCTTCATCACAGTAAACATCGGAAGTTCCCATATTGATCATTGGTTCAATGGTGATCGTCATACCCGGGACAAGAAGCATTCCGGTTCCCGGTTCGCCGATATGCGGAACCCACGGTTCTTCGTGAAATTCTACGCCGACGCCGTGTCCGCCGATTTCTACGACAACGCTGTAGCCATTTTCTTTGGCGCGTTTATTGATCGCATATCCAAAATCACCCAATGTCGTCCATGGTTTCGCGATGCCGACCGCTTCGTCGAGACATTCTTTCGTTACCTGAACCAGTTTTTTCTTCTCTTCGCTTACTTCGCCAATCAAAAACATACGAGAAGCATCGCCATAAAATCCATCTACAATTGTAGTGCAATCCACATTTACAATATCGCCGCTCTGCAAAATCCGCTTTGGATCCGGGATTCCGTGACAGACAACGTCATCAATGGAAGTACACACATTTTTCGGATATCCCTGGTAACCGAGGCAGGCGCAGATGCCGCCAAGGTTAGCAGTTCGTTTGGCTACAAGATCGTCGATTTCTTGCGTCGACACACCTTCGCCGATCATTTCCGCGACGGAATCAAGGACCATGGAGTTGATCTCGCCGGCTTTACGTATGCCTTCAATCTGCGCCGGCGTCTTGATGATACTGCGAGGTGGTTCCTCTGCGTGTGGATATGTCAGCATATAATGTTCAATTTTTTCGTCAAATGCCATATGGCAGCTTTTATATTTTCTGCCGCTGCCACACCAGCAAGTTTCATTTCTACCTAATTTCACGATTCTGTCATCTTCTTTCTATTAATAATGTATACATTTCTTTTAAAAGGGCCACTGTATGAGTAATTGCCTGTTTGGCAAATGTTGGATAATCCATGTGGCCGGAGTTGTCTGCTTTGTCGGAGATCGCGCGTATGATCAGAAATGGAATGTGATTCAAGTAAGCCACTTGTGCCATCGCAGCCCCTTCCATCTCAGCACAGTCACCTTCAAAAGTATCGATCAAATATTGCTTTTTTTCGCCGTCGGCGATGAACTGGTCACCGCTTACTACTTTTCCGACATGGCAGATTATGTCAGAGTTTGCTTTTTCACAGGCCTCTTTTGCCAGTTTAACAAGAGTTTCATCCGCGGCAAAAATAGATTCATCCATCCGTGGGATAATGCCGACCGGATCTCCCAGCGGGGAAACATCCATGTCATGCTGCTGGGCACAGCGTGAAAGCACAATGTCACCAATTTCCAATGTATTATTGAGCGAGCCCGCAACGCCCGTATTTATTACGGTATCGACAGAAAAAATGTCAATCAGGATCTGCGTGCAGACTGCCATATTTACTTTCCCAATGCCGCTTACGACAACAACGGTTTTCAGTCCCCACAGATTTCCCTCGACAAAGGTCATTCCCGCTTTGGTCATTTCTTTTGTGTCAGTCATCTGTTCTTTCAAAATGGCGACTTCTTCGTCCATCGCGCCAATCAATCCTATGGTATTCATGTAACTACCTCCAAAAATTTTACTACATTGTAGTATAGCACAAATCGTAAAAGAATGCTACGAAATTATAAAAGCGGTTGTTTTGTCATGCGGTTTGAGATATAATAATAGTATCAAAAGGAACGGAGGAAATGGTTTATGAAGGAACCGCTTTTTAGTAACGAGGTAATCTTGTCGTGGCTGCAGTATTATGCCCAAAATACGGCGATTGACCTTGAACATGTTAAGATGATAGATATCACGAAAAAGAATAAAAATGTGATCCCGACCGTGGAGGCACACAAGACGACTTTGGTGTTTACCAATGCGGGCGTAGATGATATTTTTTATCGACTTTGGAATGCCGGTCTTGGAGAATGCGATGTCTGGTATAATGAGGGTTCCAAACCGGAAGGCGAGATTCTGAACAGTAAAGTAAAGGATATGATCGACCGCGGAATCAATGCTTCCGCCGGAATGCTCATTATCAATCCGAACGCCCGCAATACGGCGAAAATCGGTATGGGAAATGAAATGTTCCAAAAGGGTTCGATTCATTATGTGGGAAGCGAGATCCACGCTGTCATTCTCAATAAAATGATGGTGGATACACAGGATAATCTCTGCGTGATCAGCGGAGAAAGTATTGCCATCGAGGCAGCATTGACGGCAGCAGAGGGAACGGTGGTCGCTGTGGAATACAGCCGTGCCGACCGCGAGACGATGGAGGACAATGTGGAGCATTTTGGACTCAGCAATGTGCAGATCGTCGATCATGTAGATGAAGAGAGCATGAAGGACTGCCCGGTTCCGGATACCGTATTTATGGTGGCTTCTGCAAGTATGGATCAGGAACTTGCATATTTGACGAAAAAAAATCCACAAATTAATGTAGTTGTCTATACTTTGGATTTTCAGGTGGCAGCAGGCGCAAAGGCAATGCTCGAATCTCATGGCATCGAAGATGTCGAAGTGATTCAGATCGCCGTATCGATTTTGTCAAGCCGCAATTCGTTTAAGCAACAGCCGGCACCGTGGATCATCAGCGGACGCGGTGGACAGAAATAAGAATAATTTTTGAAAAAATGTGCAGAATAATAAAGGAAGAAGCGATAATTCGGGAAAGAAGATATCGCTTCTTTTTTTTAGCACAAACGTAACTATTCCGGTAAATGTATTTTAGGACGGTGGGTTGTGTTAAATAAAATAAGAAAAAATGCAACATTTGTTACTATAATGTTGCATGTAAGCTATGTTTGGATATGGCATCTAAACAAATAGGACGAAGTGCATCACGTACTTTAGAATGGAGGAAAAAATGAGTAAAACACAACCAATCAAAGATGAAGAAATGTTGAAAAAATTTCGAAATTACTATCGAGACATTGAACCAAACCCACGAAATTACGCACTTATTGTGTTTGGATTGAATTCAGCACTTCGCATTAGTGACATCTTAGGGCTCTGTTGGAACGATGTTTATTCAGATCAAAATCATCGCTATCGTGAACACATAGCCGTATGGGAACAAAAAACAGGGAAGGAGAATATTCTTATTGTGAATCAACATGCAAAAGAAGCGTTAGAATATTATCGAAAAACTCTTTTGCATTATCATAAAAATGACTATATCTTTCAGGGACAAAAAAGCGGGCCGGAACCTTTAAGCCGGTCGCAGGCATTCCGAATCATAAAAAAGGCGGCAAATTATTATGGCTTTGAGCAAAACATCAGCTGTCACTCCCTTCGGAAAACGTTTGGCTACTTTGCCTGGAAGAACGGAACACCGCCGGCTCTCCTGATGAGCATATACAATCATTCGTCGTATGAAATTACCAAAAGATACCTTGGTATAGATCAGTTAGAAAAAGATAAAGTTTTTTTAGAAACTTTTTTGTAAAAAACACTAAAGTATTTTTATGACCTGTCGATATATATGGTACAAAGAAAAAATGCAACATTATAGTAACAATTGTTGTGGCTGGCAAATTTTTCTTGTTTCAGCGACACAGCAGAGGGAGGTGGCAAGGATGCTGCGACTCACACTCAGCACAGAAGAATATCTGATGCTTGGCGATGACATCAAGATTGTGTTCCTGGGAGGAAGCAACAATCATCTTCGAATTATGGTAGATGCCCCAAAAGAGGTTGACATCGTTCGAAGCAAAGTGCTTGAAAAAGCACATCCGGAGATCAAGGAAAAACATCCAAAATATTATGCGGGGCCGGATCTGCCGGAACGCTATCGCAAGAAAAAAGGCGAGACAAAGTAACCGGATAATAATCGGTGTATGTGTGCCGGCCGGAGGGCCCAAGGCGGGCACCGGCGCCGGATATTATAAATAGAAAATATGAAATTTCTACCCAAACGGATTTGGGAAGGACATAAGCCGTAAGGCGTAAAACAAGGAGGTAATTATTATGATAGTACAACACAACATTACATCAATGAACGCTAACAGACAGTTAGGAATCGTAGGAAACAACCTGGCTAAATCTACTGAGAAACTTTCCAGCGGATACAAAATCAACCGTGCAGCAGATGATGCAGCAGGACTTGCTATTTCTGAGAAAATGAGAGCTCAGGTTCGTGGTTTGAATCGTGCATCTGACAACGCACAGGATGGTATTTCTTTGATCCAGACCGCTGAAGGTGCTATGGACCAGAAACACGCAATCTTGCAGAGAACCCGTGAATTGATGGTACAGGCATCCAACGCCGGTGTACTGGATGGCGAGCAGGAAAACGACTTCCAGAAGATTCAGGACGAGATCGACAACCTGAAAAATGAGTACAACCGTATTGACACTGATACAGAATTCAACAAGAAGAAATTGTTGGATGGATCTTACAAAGATCAGTGGTTACAGGTTGGTGCAAACTCAAGTCAGGGCATTAAGGTAACAATTAAATCTACATCCTGGGATGATACATTGTATATGACCAAGACCGCCACCGACTACGCAGGTACGGACAAGGGAAGTGCATCAGATGCTGATACCGACGGAACTATCGTGGTTGCAAACAAGGATGGTTCAAAAACTCAGTATACCTACAATAAAGATGTGTTTACCGTTGAGGCAAGTTATAAAGCTACACAGGGAGACGGAACATCCACCATTTCCGCAGCAGATGCAAAAAAAATCTCTACGGGAATAACTGGAAAAACCACATACGCCGATTTGGATGCTGCTACGCAGGGATTATTCAAAAAATATGGTTACGCAGCAGATGATGCTTCCATCAATAAAATAAAGGCCGACACAACTGCTGGTGCAGCTGGGGAAGGTTTTTCTGTAAGCGAAGTAAAAGGTGACAAAATCTCCAAACTCATCGACAAAGTTGATACTATGATCAAAGATGTAACAACAGAGCGTTCCAAACTCGGTGCTGTTCAGAACCGTCTTGAGTACACAGTTAAAGTTGACGACAACACGGCAGAAAACATGCAGTCTGCTGAATCCCGTATCCGTGATACTGATATGGCAGATGAAATGACAAGATTCTCCAAAGAGAGCATCTTGCAGCAGGCAGCTACTTCTATGCTGGCTCAGGCAAATCAGTCCAACCAGGGAGTACTTTCCTTATTGCAGTAATTTGCTTAACTTCATTCAATTTGCGTGAAGCGGTTTGATGTAAAGGATATGTACAAATCAGAAGAGCCATTGCTTACTAATTAGGTAAACAATGGCTCTTCTGTATAGGCTAATATAGTATTAGTTACGTTGATTTTTTTGGAGCTCTTCAATCAGAGCATAAGCTTTTGCAAGCTCGTCACTTTGGTTCTGAATGGTGTCCTCCTTAAGTTTCAACTTGTCATTTTGGCTTTGGATGGTGTCCTCTTTCTCCCGGATGATGCTCCTTGCTTCATCCAAATCCTTCTGCATTTCGTCAACCATATATTCAGCGGTATTGTGGTCCAGTTGGGCTAATTCTTTGGAATACATGTTCATCACCTTCTCCGTGTT
>OHSK01000518.1_pt1 | contig 19935 bp, 18 predicted proteins | sample 1578701 | NCBI WGS metagenome assembly OHSK01 (sample SAMEA3879503, study PRJEB24766) | human gut metagenome | biome: human-associated habitat; feature: feces | place: USA | collected 1985/1987
TCATCCTCTGCTTCTGCAGCGCTTGCTGTGATGGCAGCTGAACTGCACATTACTGCTGCTGCAAGAAAAAGACCTGCAATTTTCTTGAACATTTTTAATCTCCTCCTAAAATTGTTCATAAATATCCAAGATAGATTTTCATATCTTAGTACTGCTTATTATACTATAAAAATAACAAAACTGCAATAGTTTTGGTTTAAAACCGTTTTTGTTAATTGCACAAGATTTTATGTAACCGTTTGGCTATTTTCCACAATTCAACCGGCAAGTAAGCCATAAATACACATTAAACGATTATTTTAACATTGCATAAACAGTTTCTTTTACGCTGTCAAGAGCCTCTGAAATCTTCTCAGGCTGTTTAGCACCTGCCATAGCCATATCGGGCTTTCCGCCTCCGTTGCCTCCGGCCTTCTGAGCAACAGCCTTTATGATTTTGCCTGCATTTGCACCGAGAGCAAGAGCCTCTTTACCGCAGGCTGCGGCAAATGTCACCTTGCCGTCATTTTCAGTTGCAAGAACACATACGCACTTCGGGGCAAAATCTCTTGCCTTTTCGCACATTGTGCGAAGAATGTCGGCATTAGCCTTGTCAATCCTGCCTGTTACCACTCTTACACCGTTTTCCTCCGTTGTGCCTGCAAAAAGCTGACCGATCTGAGCAACGGCAAGCTTTGAATTAAGCTCGTTGATTTCTCTCTGCTGTTCCTTGATAAGCTGTTCAGCCTTCTGAACACCCTCAACAACTGCCTTTGGATTTGCAATTTTGAGTAATGAACAAACATCCATAATAACAGCGCTCATACCGTTGATGTACTTGAGAACGCCCATACCTGTGAGAGCCTCAATTCTTCTTACACCTGCGGCAACAGAACCCTCCTGTCTGATTCTGAAAAGACCGAGGTTTGCGGTATTCTTTACATGTGTACCGCCGCAGAATTCAACAGAGAAGTCGCCTGCGCTTACAACACGGACAACATCGCCGTACTTTTCACCGAAGAGTGCCATTGCGCCGAGCTTTTTAGCCTCTTCAATAGGCATTTCCCGTGTCGTAACAGGGATTGCCTCGAGAATCTTTTTATTTACAAGATCCTGAACCTCAATGAGTTCCTTTGCCGTGAGAGCCTCAAAGTGAGTAAAGTCAAAACGGAAGTAATCGTCTGAAACAAGCTGACCTGCCTGCTGAACATGGTTGCCGAGAACCTCACGAAGAGCCGACTGAAGAAGGTGAGCCGCTGTGTGGTTTCTTGTGATATCCGCACGGCGCTCTTCATCAACAGCGGTTGAAACCTCTGCACCTACATTGATGCTGCCGCTCTTTACTGTACAAGCGTGAAGGAAAATTGTGCCTGACGGATTCTTTGTTGTGTTGTCAACATCAGCTGAAAAACTGCCCGTCTCCATAACACCTGTGTCGCCAACCTGACCGCCGCCTTCTCCGTAGAACGGAGTTTTGTCGAGAACAATGATAGCGTTTTCGCCCTCACCGATACTGTCAACTCTCACACCGTCCTTAACGATTGCAAGAACCTTTGAAGTTGACTTGAGGTCTGTGTAGCCTACGAATTCTGTATTTGCAACATCCGAAAGGTCTGTTGTATCAGAAATCCAAGCGTCTGCACCGGCGTTCTTTCTTGCGTCACGGGAACGCTTTTTCTGCTCTTTCATAAGCTCACGGAAACGATCAACATCAACCTTAATGCCTTTTTCGGAAAGGATTTCTCTTGTAAGGTCAATCGGGAAGCCGTAGGTATCGTTAAGCTTAAATGCGTCCTCACCGCTGAGAATCTTAACATCATCGCTGTCCATAATGCCGTTGAGCATCTTAAAGCCCTGATCAATTGTCTTGGCGAAGCTTTCTTCCTCAACCTTGATAACCTTTGTGATGAACTCCTGCTTTTCCTTGAGTTCGGGATAAGCTGTAAGATTTTCCTTGATAACCGTATCGCAAACCTTATAGAGGAAAGGCTCGTTGTAGCCGAGAAGTCTGCCGTGACGAGCGGCTCTTCTGAGCAAACGGCGGAGCACATAGCCCTTGCCCTCGTTTGACGGAAGAACACCGTCACCGATCATAAATGTTGTACTGCGGATATGGTCTGTGATAACACGGAGCGAAACATCGCTCTTTTCATTTTTGCCGTACTCAACACCTGTAATCTGTGAGATGTGTTTCATAATGTTCTGAATTGTGTCAACAAGGAAAAGGTTGTCAACACCCTGCATAACACAGGCAAGTCTTTCAAGGCCCATACCTGTATCAATGTTCGGATGTTCAAGAGGAGTGTAGTTACCTTTGCCGTCACTCTCAAACTGAGTAAATACAAGGTTCCAAACCTCAACAAAACGATCACATTCACAGCCTACATGACAGTCGGGTCTGCCGCAGCCCTTTTCGTCGCCACGGTCAAAGTAGATTTCGGAGCACGGACCGCAGGGACCTGAACCGTGTTCCCAGAAGTTATCTTCCTTGCCGAGTCTTACCATATGCGACGGATCAACGCCGACTTCTTTTGTCCAAATGTCAAAAGCCTCGTCATCGTCCTCATAGATTGAAACATAGAGCTTTTCGGGCGGCATCTCAAGAACCTTTGTAAAGAATTCCCATGCCCATGCTGTAGCCTCGTGCTTAAAATAGTCGCCGAATGAAAAGTTACCGAGCATTTCAAAGAATGTACCGTGACGGGCTGTGATGCCGACACGCTCAATGTCGGGAGTACGGATACATTTCTGACAGGTTGTAACACGCTTGCGAGGAGGTGTTACCTCACCTGTAAAATATTTTTTCATAGGAGCCATACCGCTGTTGATAAGCAGAAGGCTGTTGTCGTCCTTTGGAACAAGCGAAAAGCTGGGGAGTCTTAAACAACCCTTTGATTCAAAGAATTCAAGGAACTTTTCTCTTAATTCGTTAAGTCCTGTCCACTTCATAAAAAATCTCTCCTTATACAAATTCACAGGGGAATACAATATTCGTTCAAATTTGTTTAAAGTATGCAACCGAGCAAAATAAAAAATCCCATTGTATAAAAATACAATGGGACAGGAATATCCTGCGGTACCACCCAAATTGACGCCAAGCGTCCGCTTTGAGTAATCGTCATATAGATTACATTTCCTTAACGCAGAAATACGCTGTGCTTAATCACACAGAGCTCAGGGGCAGCGCACCGAAACTTTACATAAAAGCCTTGCACCAAAACGGCTTTCTCTCTGAAATGCTGACATCTCGGTTAATCCCGTCACAGCCGAATATTGTAATTCAATTGTAGCAAATAATTTAAATCGGAGCAACACTCTGCTTTGCTTGCAAGGAGCAGAGTTTGCGACAGATTGCAATCAAGTGCATAGGAGCGTCAGCTCCTCAGTATTTCAGCGAGAGATTTGCTCACGCTGAAAGGCTGAATTGTTCCCCACCGTTTTTAAGGTGGGGAACATCAGTACTTAGATTATAAAACTGTTTCTTTGTGTTGTCAATAGCAAAATTTGGGATTAATCACGCTTTTTTCTGATAACCGAGCCTGACGGAACGGGAGCGTTGCATTTCATTGTAAGTCTTTGCATCGGGTGCGGCGCACTATCAACGGGCAAGCCCTCGTCGGTTGTAAGTGATTCACACTTGATTTCAAACGGCACTCCGCTTGGCGGAAGTACATCAAGTGTGTCGCCCACATAGAATTTGTTGCGCTGAGTGATCACTGCGGTTGTGTCGTCAACAAGCTCTTCACACAATGCAACATTGTCGTAATGACGGATATATCCTCCGTTGCCCGTAACCTGACCGGGTTCTCTGCCGAAATAGAAGCCAGTGTTGTACTCACGGTGGCTGATTTTTTCAAGCTCTTCCTTTATCCACGGTTTGAGGACATAATCGTCACCCTCTGCAAAATAATCGTCAACAGCGTGACGGTAAGCGTTTGTTGTAACAGCGACATAGTAAGCCGACTTTGCTCTGCCCTCAATCTTAAAGCTTGAAACACCTGCCTTTACAAGCTCGGGGATATGCTCAATCATACAGAGATCTCTTGAATTGTAGAGATATGTGCCGTCACCTGTTTCTTCAACAGGAAAATACTGTCCCTGACGGTTTTCTTCGTAAAGATGATACTTCCAGCGACACGGCTGAGCACAGTCGCCGTGGTTCGCATCTCTGCCTGTCATATAGCTTGAAATAAGGCATCTGCCTGAAAATGAAACACACATTGCACCGTGTACAAAGCATTCAATTTCAAGCTCTTTCGGAACTTTTGCACGCATTTCGGCAATTTCATCAAGCGGAATTTCTCTTGCAAGCACAACCCTTGACGCACCCATATTGTAAAGCACATTTGCCGCCGCATAGTTTGTTACTCCTGCCTGAGTCGAAATGTGGCGCTGAACCTTTGGCGCATACTTTTTAGCCGCCTCAAAAACACCGAGATCGGCAATTATGAACGCATCAACTCCGCAAGCCTGAGCATTCTCCATAAATTCCTGAAGATGAGGAATTTCATTATTGCGTGGAAGTGTGTTGCAGGTCACATGGATTCTTGCGCCCTTTGCGTGGGCAAGGTCACAAGCTTTTTTGAGCTGATCGTTATCAAAATTCTGCGGTGCGGAACGCATTCCGAACATTTTCCCTGCAAGAAAAACTGCATCTGCGCCAAAGTTTAAAGCGGATTTAAGGCAATCCATATCACCTGCCGGTGACAAAATTTCGGGTTTTTCAAAATTAGTTATCATAGCTTTCAATATACTCCAGATTTGCGTTTTGCTGTTCAAGTGTTGATGCGTAATAAGCCTGTCCCTTGCTGTCATGACAGAAGAAGTAATAATCCGAGCTGTTCGGATTGAGTGCGGCAATTATCGCATCCATACCGGGGTTGCAGATAGGACCGTAAGGAAGTCCCTTCCTGTCATATGTATCATATCTGCTCTTGTAGGTGCTTCTGTCATTTTCGGGAACATCCTCAAGGCTTCTGTACGGATAGAACTTTGTTGAATCAAGACCGAGGCTTGACACACCGAGACTGCTGTCGGCTGTAAGACGGTTGTGGAGGATTGAAGAAATGTAGTACATATCCTCTTTGTCAGCCGCCTCTGCCTGAATGATAGATGCGATTGTCATAACCTGATCAAGCGAATACTTTGTGTCGCTCTCTTCAACCATTTTCAAAACTGTTGTTTTCTTTGAATATCCGTCAACAGTCTGTTTTTCGTTAATCTTTGTTTCGTAGTTGTTGAGAAATTTGTAGATTACGGATTCTGCATTTTCATTTCTGTAGAATTCGTAGGTATCCGGATAGAGATAGCCCTCAAGCTTGTAGTAACGCTTGTCCGCATTTGTTTCAGCCTTGATAAAGTCAAAGTCGCTGTCAAACTTTTCGGAATTGCAAAGCGAAAGAAACTCGTCCCTGTCGCCCAAAGCACCGTTCTTTTCAAGAGTGTTGGCAATTTCAAGAACGCTTTCGCCCTCGGTAATTGTAACGGAAACCGTGTCGGTTCTGTTGTTGTTACTCGAAAGGAAGTTGATGATTGCCTCGTAGTCCATATTTCTGCGAATTTCATATGTACCCTGAGTAAAATCATCAGCAGACTTTGTAAGATTGACAAAAAGCTTGAAATATGACGGCTCACCGATTACTTTATTGTCAACAAGTACCTTTGTAACATCGTCAACAGTCGGATTTTCGGGGATTTCAATTTTCACGGTTGAGGAGTCGGTTCTGTTCACGGCAAGCAAATCGTTCATGCCTGTTATCATATACACAGCCGCCATTGCTCCGACAATTAAAACCGAGATAATCCAGATAAAGCGGAAGGTTCTGCGATTATACTTGTTCTTTGCTTTAAGAGCCTTTTTTTCTTCCTTTTTCTTCTGCTTTAAAACCTGCTTTGATTCACGGGCCATTTGCTTTTTGACATCCTGACCGCTGTATGAATTAAGGTTTGACGGTTCATCCTCAGACTTGACGAAATTATCGTCCTCATACTCGCTTTCATCAATATTAAGTTTAAAGTTTTCGGCTCTTCTGCGACGCTGAGCGTTAAGCTCCTGTTCGCTCATATTAAAATTATCAGGGTTCATAATGTATCATTCCTTTACAAACTCGTTATTTGTTCGGTTGGTATATTTTTCGGTAATCACGGCGTCAACGGGGCGGTCGAACACTCCCGAGGGCAGAGTATGCTCTATACATTTGGAGTAGCAAAGCCCAACGCTTGTTCCCGAAAAATTCTGTAAAAATCTGTCGTAGTAACCCTTGCCGAATCCAAGGCGGAATCCCTGCATATCAAAGCAAAGTCCCGGAACAAGGCAGAGGCCGTGTGAGAAATCCTCGTACTTTTCGCAAACCTCGGGGTTTGGTTCCATGATTGAAAACGCACCCTTTTCAAGCTGAGAAAGTGAATTTACAAGGTAAAAATCCATTTCGCCGAAATTATTTTTACACTTTGGCAAAGCAAGCCTTTTGCCGTCTTTCAGCGTTGTTTCAAGAATAAGCGAGGTGTCAACCTCAATCGGTGATGAAACAAAGGCAAAAAGCACATCACAGTTTTTGTATTCCTCACTTGCCAGAAAAGCGTTCTGCAAGGCGAGGTCAAGCTGTTGCTTTTTTTCGGGAGGACAGCTTTTTCGGATTTTTTTATGTTTTGCACGGAGCTGACTTTTCAGCTCACGAACATTTTTCACAGGCATTGCATATCACCGATAACCTTGTCGGCGGCATCCTTTGATACTGCGAGAGAAACAATTGCGTGACCGAATTCAATTGCACAGCCTGCGCCCTTTGCGGTAATAATATTGCCGTCCGTTACGGTGTGAGTGCCTGTATAGTCTGCACCCTTGAGTTCCTTTTCAAAGCCCGGAAAACAGGTTGCCTTTTTGCCGTCAAGGATTCCGAGATGACCGAGAATTGACGGAGCGGCACAGATTGCGGCAACGATTTTGCCGTTTTCACAGCTATACTTAACAGCCTCAATAACCTTTTTGTTTGCCTCAAGATTGAGAGTTCCGGGCATACCGCCGGGGAGTACAACACCCTGAACATCGTCAAGGTCGATATTGTCAATTGTGATATCGGCTTTGACAGGCACACCGTGTGAGCTTGTAACACATTCGCCTGTTACACCGACTGTTTTAACATCAAGCTTTGCCCTGCGCATTACATCAACGGGGGCAAGCGCCTCTGTTTCTTCAAAGCCTTCTGCAAGAAATACATAGAACATAGTAAACTTCCTTTCAGGAAAGAGTAATCCCGATATAGACATCGTCGGGAATTTTATGGTTTTTGTCGAGTGATTTAATCATTCCGCATTTTTGTAACCTACAGTTTTCAAAAAGAGCGTTATCGGATTTGCCCGTAAACGCAAACCTTTCTGATTTTGTATTTTCAAGCAAAAGTGCGGAAAGTTCGTTTATATTTTTATAAGCCGAGTAAAAAACATCGGCAGTATTTTCGTTTTCATCAAATACGGCAAAGCAGTCATTCTTATTGATTACCTTTGAGCCGTAAATCTCATAATAGGACTTTGCAAATTCAAAAAAATTCTCATTATATATGAAAGAATTTTCTTTTGAACAGCCGATATTCAAACCCTTCTCTGCAAAACTTCCAAGCGTTTGCCTTGAAATTTCACGGCTTTTTACGGTGCAGTTTGGAGCATATCCGAGCTTTGCGTAAAAACCGTACAAGCCGTCATTTGCAGGAAAAAGCAGAGAATAGACATCACCGTTATTCTTTGCATCATCAAGTGCAAAATCAATCAGCCTTGACATTATCCCGTTGCCACGGAAAGATTTATCGGTTGACGCACCGCAAAGATAATGCGATTTTTCGCCGTTGAGCGTACCTTTTACAAGGTAAAGAGCCGAAACGATTCTATCGTCAACAACGGCACAGCAGCCGTCAAAAAGGTCGCTGTCAAAAATCAGATTGACAGCAGTCTGATTCTCGTCAAAACACGAGAGCCACAGCTTTTTAAGGCTTTCGGTATCGGATTTTTCGGTTTTGCGAAATATCGTTTTCATCGTTTTTTCGGTATTGCATTCCAGCGGTCGAGGATAATAACGGGATTGTATGAAAGTTTAGACTTTTTGAGTCCCTCAAGTCCCATATCTTCCTCACGGTTTATATACTCATACTGCGTAAGAGTTTTGGCAAATTCGTTGTTGATTACGGCATAAACACCGTCATATTCACGAAGTGCCTTTTCAAAGTTGATGTCATACACCTTGGGTGAAATTTCACTTCCGAGTGTCATGGCAACAGGCTTTGAGTCAACATACAGTACAGCGCCCTTGACATTATATTCGTCTTTGAGATCGCACATTTCCCTGATTGCCGTAATTTCGCTTGAAGCTTCGGGATCGGTGTCATTTTCCGCACACCACAGTTTTGCAACCGTTAATGCATCGGGAATGTTTGAATCCGACAGAGTTTCAAAACGGGTATCGGTGTAGGTTCTGTAAAATTTTGAAATGTGGTTACGCTTTGCGTGAAACCTTTTGCCCGCGAGGGTTGCAAGGTCACGGGAAGTGTAGATATAATCCTGATTTTCGGGTGAACGGACATAATCAAATTTGTCGGGAAACATTGTTTCAAGCATTGCACGATTGCCGTTTGTCAGCATAACAATTTGCAAATTGCCGTTTCTCTCCTCGGCATCTTTGAAAACTTCTTCAAGCGCACCCTTTATATTTTTGCCTGTAGGCATACAGTAACCCCAGACGGACTCGTCGGGATTACAATACACCTTGACAATTGTATCATCATAAAAAGCAAATTTAATATTGTATTCGTTTCGCCAAAGATAAGCGTTCAAAAGGTTGGTATCGCAACCCATGCACTCATCATAATCGTAGTATTTTTTAAGTTCGTTTATGTCACTTTGCTCAATTTTTTTAAAGCTCAGCATAAATTTCAGCCGCTGCCCTCTCTATCTCTTCCGATATTTTTTCTATACTCTTAATCTCTCCGTTTTCACAGCAATTAATAACCTTCCAGCCGCATTTTTTAGCGGCATAAACTGCACTTTTTCGACAGTCAAGAAGGAAACGGAGGTTTTTTTCATGCAAATCTTTCTTGCTGTTGTCACCGCCGTAGCGTTTTTCCATAAGCTTCTGCGAAACCTCGGGTTCAACATCAAGGTAGATTACAAGATCGGGTTTCGGAATCCCAAGTTTTTCGTATTCAAAATCGTTCAACCAATCAATAAAGCTGTTCCACTCCTCTTTCGGGAGTTTGGACATCTGATAAATTATATTTGAAGTCACATAGCGGTCGCTTAAAATCACACCGCCGTTGTCACATTCCTTTTTCCAAAACTGAAGATAGCTTGCAACACGGTCAACCGCATAAAACGCACTCGCCGCATAGGCATTGACATCATCTGGCTTGTCACCGAATTCGCCGTCAAGATACATCTTCACGGGAGCGGCGGCAGGACTTTCATAATTCGGAAATTCAAGCTTTGTGACCTTTTTTCCGAGAGCGGAAAATTTTTCGCACAAAATCTTTGTCTGCGTAGCTTTTCCGCTGCCGTCAAGTCCCTCAATAACAATAATTTTGCTTTTCATATATATACCTTACTTTTCTCTGCCGTATTTCTGACGCATTTCCTTTTGCTTTCCGCAACACATATTGCCCTCGGGGCATGGTCCGAACAGGCATGACGGGCCGCAGTTTTTGAAAAGGTGCGGAGCAACCTCAAGACATTGCAAAAGCATCTGTTCGGCAACCTCACGAATTTCCCACTGTGCTCTGTTACAGCAACGGTGTGCAAAAAAGTTCTGCAAGCTTCTTGCATTGAAAGTGCAGACAATTTTTGTTGTCGATGCATTCGGAAGAATAAATCTTGCGTCCTCGTTGGCTTTCTTGATGAAAGCATTGCAGGATTTTTTGTCGTCAGCCTTGTAGGCATTGATAATTTCTTCATCAGTTCCGCTGTATTTATCGGGACATTTCTCGTTGATGTAACCGACAGCAAGTGCATCTCTGATTTCCTTGTAAGCGTCAGCCTCAACCTTGAGAGCCTTTTCATAGGCGGCAAGAGCCTTTTCGTTCTTTGAAATCTCGGGCGGAGTTACAAAGTCAAACCTTGTGCCGTCAACATATCGCTGTGACTGCTGACTGTAGGATGCAATTCTGTGGCGGACAAGCTGGTGTGAGCAGGCTCTTGAAATGCCCTCAATGCCGAATGTAAAATATGCGTGTTCAGTCGGACTTGCATGGCCGAGGCTTGCAAGCATATCAATAAATGAGGAAGTTTTTTCCTCGTCAAGACCTTCTCTTATATCTTCAATCCCTGACGGTGAATAGCAAAGCTTTGCCGCCATCGCAACCGTCTGTTCAGGGTTAGGTGTATGTGTAAGGAGCGTTACCTTTATTGCCATTTTTAGTTTTCATCTCCCATTTTCGATAAAGTTATTCACAATTTCCGATATTCGGATTTATTATAACATTATTATTCAGTCTTTTCAATGGTAAAAACAAGCAAAAATCCCGACAGCACAAAACCTGTCGGGATTTCTGATTAAAATACTATTTTCTTGTAATTGACCAACCATTTGAGTTGAAACCGCTTACCGTTTTGCCTTTTCTGTCAATACAACGGACTGTGTAGGTTACCTTCTTACCCTTTTTAGCACCTGAATCTGTGAAAGAGGTTGAAGTTGTATCTTTTACCTTTGTCCAGCTTCCGCCATCATATTTTCTGTAAAGTCTGTAGCCGTAAACGCCTGCGATTTCATTCCAAGTTACGCTTACACCCTTTGATGTGTTTGAGAGCCTTGTAATTGTCGGAGCAACAGGAGTGTATTTCTTCGACCAACCCATTGAATAAAAACCGCTGACGGTATTGCCGTTCTTGTCAATACAACGGATTGTGTAGGTTTCGGTTCTGTTAGGACTTACTCCCGAATCGGTGAACGATGTGGCTGTTGTGTCCTTAAATCTCTTCCAACCGCCTGACGATGTTTTATAGTAAAGTCTGTAACCGTAAACACCTGCGATTTTGTTCCAACTAAGCTTGATACCGCCTGTGGTGATATCGAGTTTTGAAATTGTCGGAGCAACAGGTGTATATTTTTTTGACCAGCCTGTCGAGTTAAATCCGCTGATTGTGTTGCCGTTTTTGTCAATACAACGGATTGTATATGTTTCGGTTTTATTCGGTACTACTCCCGAATCGGTGAACGATGTGGCTGTTGTGTCTTTAAAGCGTTTCCAACCACCCGACGCAGGCTTGTAATAAAGTCTGTAGCCGTAAGCGCCGTCAACCTTGTTCCACGAAATTTTGATACCGCCTGTTGTGTTTGCAAGACCTGTAATCTGCGGAGTGGGAAGATTTACGGTAACCTTGCAGTTCGCTGTTTTTCCGTTTGAAGTTTTTACCATGATTGTTGCCGTACCTGACGCTTTGGCGGTTACTTTACCGTTGCTGTCAACAGTCGCAACGCTTGTGTTTGAACTTCTCCAAGTGTAAGAAGTCGCAGCATTTGACGGTGAAACTGTCTTTGTAAGAGTATAACTCTTTCCGACATCTAAAGTTAATGATGTTTTGTTTAATGATACCGAGGTTGGGTCTGAAATCTCAATAAATTTAAATCCATTTTCCTTTGCATATTCTTCTGCGGCTGTGCCTTTGTAACCTTTGATTGTAATAGGAAAACTATCGACAGTTCCGAATGTGTACTCACCTATTGATTTAACACTTTTTGGAATAACTATTGTTTTGAGATTTTCATTGTAAAAAAATTCGTCTGCCATAGATAATTCACTGACTGTATCAGGAATTGTATATTCCTTATCCTTTTTACCAGCAGGATAACGACATATAGAAGTTTTACTCTTATCGAAAGGAACTCCATCAATACTGCAATAATAATTATTATCTTCAGAAAACACAATCTTCTCCAGAGAATTACATCCACTCAAAGTGTACATATCAAAAAGGCTCTTCTCAAAACCACTGCCTATATAAATCTCTTTCAAATTGTTACATTTTTGAAAGCACCCATACATAGGTGACCGACATATTTCATTTACACTATCTGGAATAACAATTTTTTCCAAACTGCTACAATCATAAAAAGCCCCCGCCCCTATCTTACAAACCTTATAGTCATGAATAGTTGAGGGTATAGTAACATTAGCCGCAGAGCCATTGTATTTGGTAATGGTGCATGTATAATCATCTTCGAGGGTATATTCAAAGTCGCCGTAGGTTGCCGCACTTACGGTGAGCGGTGCGATTGTCAAGATGCCGAGCATCATTACAACCGCAAGAATAACCGATGTTAATTTTTTGACTTTAGTTCTCATAATTGACCTCCTAATAAGATATAACAACAAGAATAATTATCTTGTTAAGATAATTATATATTCCTATTTTGCAATTGTCAACATATTTTAATCTGATTTGGCTATTATTTTTATTATTTATGAAACAAATGGTATAATAAATCAAAGAAACTAAATTACAGGCAAAGGTGTTATTATGGAGTTTTCAGTCAGATTAAAAGAATTGCGTATTGACAACGATATGTCACAGACTGAGCTTGCTGAAAAGCTGAATTTAAAGGCGAGTGCGATTTCAAAATATGAAAAGGGCATTACACAGCCGTCTATTGACACGCTCAAAAGCTTGGCGGAAATTTTCAGCGTTACGGTTGACTACCTTATCGGTATGTCAGATATCAAAAATCCATACAGCAACTCACAAATTACACCGAACGAAGCCGATTTGATTGAACATTTCAGACAACTGACCTACGAAAACAAAATCCGAATTGATGAAAGAATTAAAACAATGGCAGATGCGTGATACTGCGTAATATATAGTAAGATGTAAGCGGAGAGTATCCGCCTTTTTTATTTTAGAACGAAATTTGATTAAAGAATTGATTTGCAATAATAAATCGGTTGGTAATAAGGGTATATAAGTTAAATTAAATATAGTGTGTCGGGCGGTCAAAAACCGCCGTTTATTTTTGCCCAAAATAGTTGGGAATAGAATTATATTTCGTTCGTAGAATTATCCAAATAAGACAATTTTAAAACAATCACAAAATTGTAACGGCAAACAATATCCATACATATAAAAACGGTCGGATAGACGAACTACCCGACCGTAAATTTTACTTTTCAATTTTCAGATTGAATCAAAAAATAATCAAAAATCACTTTTCATAGATATTGAGCAAAAGAGCCTTGATGTCATAGAGTTTCTTTGAGAGGTCAACATAATAGTTATGCGGATTTTCAAAACGCTTAACCTCGTCCCAGAGAAGGTCAATCTGCTCACGGCAATAGGTTGCGATTTCCTCAATTGACGGTGACTCATACACGCACTTGCCGTTTTTGAAGATTGGCACAAGAAGTTCCTTTGCGGTATAGTTATCAAGCATTTTTGTTTTCCAAACTGCATTCGGATCGAAAATTGTTCTCGGCTTTGAATCGTCAACAACCTCATCATAAATGCAAAGCTCATCGGCAATAGCCTTACCGCTGTCCTTGTCAAAATAGCGGTAAACCTTTTTGAAGTGCGGATTTGTAATCTTGGTTGTATTTTCGCTGACCTTGATTTTCGGCACAATTTCACCGCCGTCATTTTCAACGGCAACAAGCTTATAAACACCGCCGAATACAGGCGAACTTGATGAAGTGATGAGTCTTTCACCGACACCGAATGTGTCAACCTGAGCACCCTGCATCATAAGGTCACGAATAAGGTACTCGTCAAGAGCGTTTGATGCAGTAATTGTACATTCAGTAAGACCTGCGTCATCAAGCATTTTTCTTGCTTTCTTTGAAAGATAGGAAATATCGCCCGAATCAAGGCGGATTGCACACTTGGTCTTACCCTGCGGAAGAAGAACCTCCTTGAACACCTTAATGGCATTCGGGACACCGCTCTTTAATGTGTTGTATGTATCAACAAGGAGAGTAGGATTATCGGGATACATCTCGCAGTAGGTTTTAAAAGCGTCATACTCGCTGTTGAACATCTGAACCCATGAATGTGCCATTGTACCGCCGGCGGGAACACCGTAAAGCTCGTCTGTAAGTGTGCAGGCTGTACCCTTGCAGCCGCCGATATATGCGGCTCTTGCACCGTCAACTGCGGCATTTGCACCCTGAGCACGGCGTGAACCGAATTCAAGTACGGCTCTGCCCTGAGCGGCACGGACAATTCTGTTAGCCTTTGTCGCAATGAGAGTCTGATGATTGATTGTGAGGAGAAGGAATGTTTCAACAAGCTGAGCTTCAATTGCAGGCGCTTTGATTGTCATAACAGGCTCGTTCGGGAAAATCGGAGTTCCCTCGGGAATTGCATAAACATCACCGCTGAATTTGAAGTTTCTCAAATACTCAAGAAACTGCTCGTCAAAAATGCCCTTGCTCTTTAGATACTCGATATCATCGTCTTCAAAATGAAGTTCCCTGATGTATTCAATAGCCTGTTCAAGACCTGCCATAATCGCAAAACCGCCGTTGTCGGGAACTTTGCGGAAGAATACATCAAAATAGACATTCTTTTTATAAAAACCGTTTTTAAAATAGCCGTTTGACATTGTAAATTCGTAGAAGTCACACAGCATAGCCATATTTTCTTTTTTCATAATAATCACCTTGAATGAGATTGTATATTCTGCAACGCAGAAGTATAGATATAGTTTAGCCTTTTTTCGTCAATTTGTAAAGCGGAATTTGCACAAAAGCCGTTAAAATCCAACCCTATTGACCATACATTTTTAATATCTCGGTTGACATTTTACCGCTTAAAGGTATAATTAAGTTATATCGAAAACAATCCACTCGGAGGTAAAAATATGAACAGCGAAAATAATAAACTCTGCCCATTCTGCGAAAGCGAAATGATGATTATTAAGGACAACCTCAACAACGGCAAGCCGTACCTTGAATGCCCCACCTGCGGACTCCGTTTCCAAATTGAAGGCTTCCCCGAAAATCCGCAGGAAATCAGAGAAACTGAGTGATTTGGTCTGAACATTTGTATTGCAGATATTGAAAAAAATCACCGCTCGGCTCAAAATGTCAAATTTCACAAAAATGTGTTGACAAATCGACTGAACGGTGATATAATCTATCTTGCGTTGAAATTTATAAGTAAGTTTGCAAAACCGACCTTCATAATTTCATAGCTTAAAATTAATATAGGGGTATAGCTCAGTTGGTAGAGCAGCGGTCTCCAAAACCGCGTGCCGAGGGTTCAAGTCCTTCTGCCCCTGCCACAAACAAGTCCTTGAAAATGGCTTAGATAAGCCGTTTTTGAGGATTTTTTCTTTTTAGTCAGAGGTTGAAAAACTTCGTTAAAAACCGCTTTTCTAAAAATTTTCTAAAAATGCTCGAAATCCATTTTCTAAAACTTTCTAAGTAATTCTAAAAAATTCACGCTGAAAAAATATTGTTAATGGAGTTAGATATACTTATTTTACTTGTCTTATCCGTGTGTGCATAGTAATTTAATGTAGTTGTTGAAGAACTGTGCCCTAACCATTCCGCAACCTGAACAACAGTAAATCCCATATTTAAAAGATTACTTGCTACACTGTGCCTTAAATCGTGAAGTCTGATTGTCGGTAAATCGCTTTTTGAAATCATTTTATGGAATGTTCTTGTAAGATAATTCGGCTCTATAACTCGTCCGTCTTTCCAAGTACATACATAATCTGATTTTATGTAACCGTCTTCTAAAAGCTCTTTCATTTTCTCCTGTTCCTGCTTATGCTTTTTAAGAAGATTATATACATTTTCAGGAATAGGAAGCGTTCTGTAACTGCTTTCTGTTTTCGGCGGAACTGTTATAGAACCACCTATATTCTGTTGCAAAGTTTCTGAAACGGTTATTGTTCGCTTTACCATATCTATACTGTGCCACTTTAAGCCGAGAACCTCACCACGGCGAAAACCAAACAACGCACACAACACAACAGGAATTTCAATTACCGAGCCTTTGAACAAACTTAACAGCTCTTTGACTTGTTCCTCGTTAAGAAATTCGCTCTTGTGCTTTTCTGCTTTCGGAGTCTTTGCTGTTGAAGCTACATTATAATATAGTATTCCTCGTCTTACTCCGTCATTCAAAGCCTTGCTGATTGTTCGGTGAATGTGTTTTATCGTTGTTGCCGATAAATGTTCACTACCGTCAGTCTTGCTTTTATCTGTAAAGAGATAATTATAAAAGTCCTCTAACATACACGGTGTCAAGTCCTGTAACTTTGTTCTTCTGCTATTAAAATAAGGAATAATATGATTATTAATATTGCCCGAATAACCTCTGTATGTTGACGGTCTTAATTCAGGCTTAATATTTTTCAGCCATAATTCGATATAATCAGCAAAATACAAGTCGGAATAATTCAGATTTTTCCTGTCATACTCATTTCGTTTCTCTTCGAGGAAATGTTCAGCTCGCTTTTTGTTGCCTTTTACCGTATAGCCTGTACAAAACCATTTTGTCTTGTATTTAGGCTTTCCGTTAGCCTGAATTTCATCAGTCTTAAAGCTCAAAACAGCATAATATTTTCCGTCTTTAACCTGTAAACTACCTCTTGTTGTTGCCACTTAAAAAACTCCTTTCAAAAGCAACAACTATCAACTCAACTATATTATAGATTGAATTAATAGCTGTTGCAAGTGTTTATTAAGTATTTGCCTGATTATTGATTAAAAAATCAATCAACAATTGTTTAGGAATAATATATTTCTTCCCTATTCTCAAATTTGGAATTGTATTTTCTCTTAATAATTCATACACCTTACTTCTGCCGATATGCAAAATAACCATTAAATCCTCGGCAGTAAGCACATCAGAATAACTTTCCAACATACTCACACACCCCCTCTAATCAGCAGGATTGTCAAGGCTTTCTACAAGCTCAAGAAACTCCTTACAAGAAGTCCGTCTGCCGTCCTTATCTCTGGTGGGGTGGTAATTTTCACCGTGAAGAGGAATACCAAGTCCACCCAAAAAGTAACGGAGGTCTTCAAAGCTGTAGCCGTTATAAGATGTACCCATTTTTTGACCGTTACTCATGTCGATTATCCAATATCTCTGACACTCTCTGTACCTAAGTGCCTTATAACCCAAGTACACCGGCTTTAATTCATACCCAGCTTCTCGAAACACTTCCTTAATACGCCATGTTGAGTATTTTTCGTATATGGTTCTAAAGGTTAAATCGCTAAAATCGCCTTTCTCAAAATACTCCGCTAACTCCTCATCTACAATAATTTCGTCATCATCAATCATATACAACGCCCTCCGTTTCATCTGTATTATGATACCTAATATATCCAAAGATTGCATACTGTAGTATATCGTCTGCAATCTCGGCATTCATCATAAATGGGTTTGTGTCATCAATATCACGTGAAGCCATATCATATGAATACAGAACATACAACCCTGACAAAAAGCTCTCAAAGTCAAGAACATATATTTCAGAATTGTAGCGGTTGCTAATAACAAAATATCCACCCTCGGTAATAGGAAAGACAATATCTTTGTCAGTGCTATCACCTATAAAATCTGCATTCTTAATCCAATGTCGTTTATTACTGCAAAAAGCTAAATACAGGATATTGTCTATAACTTCCTCAGACAGATTTAAACGTACGCTCACCGAACTGTTACTGTCAGGGTAATATAAATCCACAGTTAATTTATGGTTCATATACCACTTCTCACTTAAACTATTTTTCATAACTATCACCTTTCTTAAATATGTTATTTGAATTTGATATGGCTATTCCATATCCTTTGAATAGAACGAGCGTTCAAATTCTTCATCAGATACTATCTGATTATCTGTGTTACTGCTTGTATTTATTGCCGTTAGTGTAAACGGATTGTCACTTTCAGAAATTTTCTTTATAATCTCTGCAACATCAATCTTTGTAAGGTCAACACTGACAAAGCAATCTGATAAACTTTGCTGTGATAAACTAAGAAAATTCTTTTTAAGCCAAGCCCTTATCTGAGGGTTAATTTCAAGTTTTTTCTTATGGTATTTCTTGTATATTTCATACAGAATACTCCAAAATTCAGCAACAGCTTTTTCACCCCACATAAAGCTGATTTTATATATCAAAGGAAATAAACCGCTACCGTAAATAATATGCTGAATGCTTTTATTCAAGCTATTGTTTGCAGGACTTTCACAACGCAAAGCGTGAAAATTACTGCATTCAATTACTTTAAGCAGGTCGTTTGTAAAATCAGTAAAACAGCTGTTAAGAGGGTCATAAAAACGGTATCTGTCACATATTTTGCTTGCAATGAACTGCGATACAGAAACATCATCTGTTATATGTTCCAATTGCTCGGTTATTTGATGAGCATAGTTTCCTCTGTATGAAGCCTCAAATCTAACCCAACTGTCGCACTGCAATGCTTCATCAAGGCGAAAACCGTTGTTGCTAATTTGCTCCGATTTTTTATCATAAACCCGAAGTAGTGACTGTGAATTTTCAGCCCTTGAACCGATATATATTGACTCAGTCATCAAATTTTTTTCAACAGAAGAAATCTTTCTTTTACTGTGTCTGTAGTTACAGTCAAGCACCTGTAAACTTTCGTCCTTTAACCTGCTGTATATGCTATGCGGTGATAAATCATAATTTTTGTAGTCAGCAGTTAAATCTATACGGCTCAGTCTGTATCTGTATAACGGACTTTCAATGTTGCTTAAAAATTTTCCGATATTTATATTCTCACCGTAGAAATCAAAATACCGCTTTTGATATACTGCCCAAGAGTGAGCAGAGAAACGAACTAATATTCCCATATGCACAAAAGTTTCGTGTAACGCTATAGTGAAGTAATATGGAGCGTTCTCAATAGTAAATGCTTGTGAATATGCCTGCGGCTTTTTATCACGCATTTCTACAACTTTACCGAGCAACAGTTCTATGTCTGCCTTATAGATAAATTCCTGTATCATTGAATAAGCTGTGTTCTGCCAGTCTGCACAGATATCATCAACTGGATAGAAGAGAACTAATGAAAATTCATCTACACCGACTTTCAATTCTTTATCCATTCATATAATCACTCCTATAATATCGAACACATATTCGATAAAATTATATTATCCCCTTCATTAAAGTGAGGGGATTGACTTGCCGTCAGGCGGTTCGCACCTTGACGGTGCTACCGCCCACGGCAAAGCAATTACTTTTGCGGTTTAAGGCTCTCATTAACTAAATGAATAGCACTTGCCTTTGCCGCAATCTGATGTCCTGCACTTGTCCAATACAGCGATAATTCAAGATTATCAAAGCGTACATAAATACGGCTGTTGCCGTCAATAGGATTGTCAATCTGTTTATCACCGTCAATACGAACGCTAAGCCTATCAAACTTATTTTCCTCAAGAATAACGATATACTTATATCCTGTAACCGTGCTTGTTCGGCGTCCATCCACATAGGCATATGACGGTATAACATCTATCAACAATAACTTACTGCCAACAGAACCCAGTACATCAATTTTTGCATTTTTAATATCCATAGCTATCTCCTTTCTGTTTATTTTGAACTTCATTTGAAGTTCTTGATTATATAAAAACACATGGAGTTGCGAATTTTGGGATACTTTGGATATGAAATACCCCTTTTTAAAAATTTTTAAAAAATTTTTTTGTTTCTTCAAGCCACAACTTCAAGATTTGCGTTTGCTTTGCATAGTCATAATTACGAAGCAATTCCATAAGTTCACTGGGAAAGCCCTCTAAGAGATATGTACCATACAATAAGTAATCTAACGAACATTTTGTAGTGAGCGAAAATCTAATCAGATACTCAAGAGCAGTATTTCTTATGTCTGCATACTTTTTGCTCTGAACATCATTTTTCTTTGAATGATACTTGTCCATTGTATTTTTAGATACACCTAACAATTCACTGAACTGTTTTTGTGTCAATTTCA
>OHSK01000547.1_pt1 | contig 19007 bp, 22 predicted proteins | sample 1578701 | NCBI WGS metagenome assembly OHSK01 (sample SAMEA3879503, study PRJEB24766) | human gut metagenome | biome: human-associated habitat; feature: feces | place: USA | collected 1985/1987
CTGTACGCGAACATCGCCAAACACACAGATCCGGGCGAATTGGTGCGCCATCTGCGTCACCTTCGACACGGACGCCATTCACGTCTCCGCCAGCGACACCATCGCATCCGATGACACGAGACTCGGCCTGGGCAGCGGCCTCGACCGCTACCGGACCATCATCGAAACACGCGGCGGCACCTTCCAAACCCGCGCCGGACAAGCCCACTGGCAGCTGGATGTCAGCATTCCAATCGATGGCGACCGGTAAAACATGCATTCGCAGACCAGCCATGTCAAGCAATCGCATGACAGCATATTCACGCAGGATCGCGCCTCATTTCGGCTGATCCCGCACGCCCTGTTCCGACGCGAATTGTTCGGCGATTTGCCGTGCGTGGATGTTCTTGGCTTCGTTAACGAAGTCGGCGCATGCCTTGCTGCCGTAGAGCGCCTCACCACACGGGTCAGCGAAACGCGGGTCGCCGGACAGCGGCATGGCGTTCATCACGGTCGCGGTTTGATTCTGCGCCTCCTGGGTGCGGGCGGTCTTGATGTCCCGGTCCAGGATTCGTTCGGCGTATTGCACGCCAACATCAAAAAATGCAAGAGGCTGAAAGACCTGGCTGCTTCCCTTCACGATATCTACTGTTCTGATTTGACCGGCCCAGTCGTATATATCCTGAAATAATTGTCGATGAATCTGCTGCAGTTGTCGCAAAGTACCTTGAGCGACAGGAAGATTCGATTGGAATTCCAACATTCTGGCAGATACAAGATCGTTTTCAGCCGCTTCAAGTTCTGTAACGGTTGTGGCACCGATAAGATTGCGCAGTACGTTTGTGCCGGGAATCAGATATGTGTCAAAGGTTTCGGGCAGTTCAATCACACGGATTCCAGACCGTATCGGCGACGTGTACGATTAACCAATTCGTGTGCGTCTATTTGTTCTTCGATATAGTCGCGCGCGTCTGCAAAAAACGAGGATGTGACACCGCCGCCTTCCATACGGGCAGAATGGACGGCTTCCGCCACTCTCATCGCACGTATCTCTTGTTCCGTCATGTCAACCTCCTCATTGCAAACAATCATACCTACCGGAATAGGTTCCTGCAGAATCGGCAATCCCGTTCCGAAAAAGCGAATGCACTAATCAAAAGACACTCGCATAACCACCACTACGCATCGCCAATAACATACCGATGAGCCAGAATGAGGCCCCGGCCATGATGCTAATCCGTGAATGACGCTGGTCAGAGTGGCAGGTACATTGGTCTTATGGCTAAGCGCAAACATACCGGCACTGTTGTTATTGCAATACTGGTCGCTATTCTGCTGGCGGTGGGCGTTTCCGGCTGGCTGTTCTGGCAGTCGGTACAACGGGTGATCGGCGAGGCGCAGCAGGCGGGCGAATATGCGGCTGAAGCACAGCAATCCGTCGGGCAGGGCGACTTCAAGCAGGCGCTTGAGCAGATGGGCAGCGCTGGCAGTCACATCGTCACGGCGCGTGATGAAACCCAAGGCATGCCATGGCAGGCCGCCGAATACGTGCCATATTACGGTTCGGACGTGAAGGCGGTGCGCGGCATGCTGGATGCGGCCGCCGACGCCGCGACCAACGCCCTGCCCAAAATCGACAGTGCCGCGCAGGGCACGTTGGTGGACTTCAATATCGAAGAGCTGCTGTCCGGCATGAACTTCTCCGACGGCACGCTTTCCATTCCCAAAATCGCTTCCATCAAGCAGGACCTGTCCGACGCCGGTGCGGTCTTGAAGCGCGTCAAGACGTCGATTCATGCGCTGCCGCAACCCCGCACGGAACAGATCACCGAAATGGTCAACCAGGGCAAGCAGGTAGTGGACCAAATCGATGAGACTTTCGACACCTTGAACACCATCGTCGAAAAGATTCCGGGCTGACGTTGGTTCGTTCTTGTCGTATATTGGCGTAACCTCCGCATAAGGCTAGTCCATACAAATTTATGTTTAAATTTGGGATAGGAGGTGCCAATATGCCGACACGCACACCAATCCCGGTCAGTCGGGCGATGCGTCAGATATCCGTCAACCTCGATTTGGCGCGCAGACAACAGCGCATTCCCGTAGCCTTGCTGGCCGAGCGGGCTGGATTATCCATGCCAACGGTCACCAAAATGCTGCGTACGGGTAATGGCAGCTTTGAGAACTTCCTCCGCATTGCTCGTCTGCTTGGACTGCTGGACGGCGTACAGCAAGCGACGGACCCTCTTAACACAGATATCGGCAAATTACGCGCCGACGAAGACACTCCAAAACGTATTCGATAGTACAGCAGGAGGCGCAACACATCATGGAAGCAATCGTCACCCTGCAGTTCAACGGCACAGACGTCACCGTCGGGAAATTATTCACCAGTATCAGGCGCGGCATCGAATCGGCACATTTCACATACGATACGGCCTATATGCGCTCTTCAAACGCAGTATCCCTCTGTCCAGAGATGCCCCTCTCCCCCCGGAACGTTCCCGGCCGAGCATAATGCGATGCATCGCATCTTTCAAGACTGCATGCCGGATCGTTGGGGCAGGAACCTCATGCTTCGTGCAGAACATCAAGATGCTCGTTCGGAGCATCGCACAGCACGCACACTATTTGAGGGAGATCTCTTGCTATCCGTCAACGATGAGACCCGACAAGGCGCATTGCGCTTCTGGAACAACGACGGTGACGCGCTAGCTCCCAGTGAGACCGGCGGTCCAAGAGAAGTGACCATTCAGTCCCGCATCCATAGCAATGATGAGCAGCTGCTTTGAATCCGGCATTGCGCGGCTTCGCGAAGCAAACGCACAATGACTTCACATTCCCGCCTTGCACCAGCTGGCTGCAATCTGCGTATGGTCATGTATCTGTAGGCCGGCACGAATGCGGCTGATGGGTGCGGCGAATCGTGACATTGCTTATTGCCCATTCGCCCCTTCAGTCGTACCATTCGGGTCGTCGCAGTTCCAGGAATGGCCGCTGTTTGCGCGCTGCTGCGGTCTGTGTGAGATCGATGTCGGCGATAATCAACTGTTCTTGGTCGTCGGCCTTGCTGACGACGTTGCCGTACGGGTCCACCACCACCGATTGGCCGGCGAACGTCACATCGCCTTCCTTGCCGACCCGGTTGCACATGACGATGGCCACCTGGTTCTGCATGGCCTGGACACGGATTTTCCACAGGAACGGCTTCGACGGTTCGGCGTCAGTGTTCGGAACCGATGCTCGCCGTCGGCACGATGACCAGGCGGCGCCGCGCAACGCGCATGTGCGGATGCCTTCACGGGGTTCACTCAAATAGCGTCATCCAGTCGGGATCGCGGTGGGCCGCAAAACACATGGCGATTTGTTCCGCGGTGTTTCTTGTTTCCGAAAGCCGCGGCAACCGGTCTTCCTCGAAGTAGCGGATTTCCGTCGTTTCGATGTTGGCCGAGAACCAACCGCCGGCGCGGCTGCACAATACGAAGAACTTGAGCACCCCGTACGGATAGGTCAGCGCGTTGTGATTGGCGCAGTCCTGCACCGCGATGAGTCGCTCGCCCCTCACATCGAGCCCAGTCTCCTCCTTGACCTCCTTGACGGCGTTGGACCGAATGGACTGGTTCTCGTCGACCCAGCCTCCGGGCAGTGACCATTCCCCGCTGTTCTCATGCGTCATGAGGATCCTGCCTTCTTCATCGAAGATGGCCGCACGAGTGTCGAGTTTCGGCGTCGGATATCCGGCGCTGAGCAGTCGACTCACCTGTCCGGCCGGCGCATCAACCTGCGTGGAGAGCATGTCGACCGCCATCGCGCGGATACGCTCGTAGCGCTCCCGGTCGAAGGGGTCCTTGCAGTACATCAGTCCGGTCTGGGCCAGCGCCTGCAATTCTCGGGCCTGTTCCAGTAATGTGCGGTTCGTGGCCATCATCGTTCATCCTGTCATCGTAAGGTCTTGGATCCGTTTGCGCTCAGGCATCGCAGCGTAGTGCAAGCAGTATAGCACTTCGAACCGTTCCGGGGACGAGGGTCTCAGCGCATCCCCCGTAACCTCTCCCATGTGCCATCAACGCTTGGCGAGCTGCACGTTCTTGCGCTGTCTGCGATTGCGGCTGGCGACCGACTTTTCACGCTCGCGGCGCACGTGGGCCTCCTCACGCGCGGCCGCCGCGCGCTCTTCTTCCAAAGACGGCAATCCGGAGGCGGCGCGGTGCCGGTTCTCCCGCTCATGGTCGCGTTCGGCCTTGCGCTCCCCGCCTCGGATCCGGGCGCCGGAAACCATCGCAGTTGGCAGAGCGTCTGGCCGAAGTTCCACAGGTTATTGGTCAGCCAGTACAGCAGCACGCCGAACGGCAAGGTGCCGCCCGACACCACGTAGATGGCCGGGAACACAAACGCGGTCAGCTTCTGCGTGCGGAACTGCGGTGAATCCATGGCGTCCTTCGGCGTATTGCGATGGATGAGCAGCCACTGCATCGCGAACAACATCAGACACATCAACGCCACGGCCACGCCGATGACGACGTGCGACTGCGGCGAGACGACCGTGCCGAACGAGTCGGCGATGCGCACGACGAATATGGACGATGATTCGATGTCGCCCGCCATGACGCGGTCGATGCCGCTCAACGGTTCCGCATTCCCGGCGGCGCTTGCGGGCAGGGATTGCAGCGTGTAGAACAGCGAGCACAGAATCGGCGCCTGAATCAGCGAAGCAGGTATGAACCGAGCGGATTGGCGTTATGCCGCTGCTGCAAAGCCATAATTTCACGTTGCATGGCTTCTTTGGAACGCGGATCCTTACGCGCGGCGTACTTGCGTTGGATACGTTGGATTTGCGGTTGGAGCACCTGCATACGCTGCGTCGCGCGCATTTGGGAGAAGAAGAGAGGCAATAGACAGATACGGATGATGAGCACGAGGCACATAATCGCGATGCCTAAGCTGTGCGGCACCGACTCCTTCTACGGCGGCGGCATGGTCACCGGCCAGCCCATCGGCACCATGATCGGCTCTCGCATGATCAACAATGCGCAAGCCGGCTTCATCATCGGCGCCGTGATCATGGGCTTCCGGATTCGTGGCGCTTGACATCTGACCTCGCGAGGAATCCTCAAAGGACATGGAACGCACCAAGATGACGCTCAAGGATCTCGCTGTCTCCTTCCATTTCCCGAAGTTCTCCACCTCGCGTGACTTCTACAAGGCGTTCGGCTGCCGAGTGTGCATGTTGCTCAGCTACCAGATGATCTCCGTGTACCAACTCTACATCGTCGAGGATTACGTGCACCAGACCAAGACCGAGGCTGCCGGCACCATCGCCACCATGTCCATCATCACCATGGTCGTTTCCCTGACCGCTTCGCTGATCTCCGGCCCGATCTCCGACAAGATGCACACGCGCAAGGTACCAGTCATCATCGCCTCGCTGCTGTTCGCGATTGGCACCGCGATGCCGTGGATCATGCCGAGCGTCACGGGCATGTACCTGTATGCGGGCATCGCCGGCTTCGGCTACGGCGTGTACTCGGCCATCGACCAAGCGCTCAACGTCGACGTGCTGCCGAACAAGGAAGAGGCCGGTAAGGGCCTCGGCATCCTCAACCTGGCCACCACGCTCGGCCAAGCAGTCGGTCCCACCATCACCTCCGTGGTCAAGACCACGACCGGCACCTACACGCCGGCGTTCGCCATCTCCATCGTCATGGCCGTGTGCGCTGCCGTGTTCGTGCTGCGTATCCAGAAGGTGAAGTAGCCGCTGCGAGTGCCTATCTCCGTTTCAAGGGGCTGATTTTGACTTTGCGGAACATCTACTTCCGTTTCAAGGGGCTGATGCCAAAGTAGCCACTGGTTAAAAACGGCGGAATAGCGATAGAACAATGCCATTTCTATCTGCGTTCCGCCAGTTGACCAGCCCCTTGAAACGGAAGTAGACCTCCGGCAAACGCCAAATCAGCCCCTTGAAGCTGATTTTGACTCAGCATCATGCAGCGCAGCTATATCCTCGGTGCGGGTATACTATTCCGGGCCGTCACGACGACGCCTATGGAACGCACGCATGGCAAAGAGAGAAACATGAGTCAGCCCGACACCGACACGGCGGCACAGTCGCCGTCCTCGCAACAGGAACCGCAGATTCAGACGGATGGCCGTCGAAGCCATTCGGAACAGATGAATCAACCAGCGCAAACCAGCCAGTCCGAGTCGTCACATGATGGCAAAGACGAGCACGCCCTACATACCAACCTGAAGCGCGGCATGGAATCCCGCCACCTGCAGATGATCTCATTAGGCGGCGTGATCGGCACCGGCCTGTTCCTGAGCTCCGGATACACCATCCAGCAGGCGGGCCCCATCGGCACGATCCTGGCATACAGCATCGGCGCGCTGATCGTCTACCTGGTCATGCTCACGCTCGGCGAACTGTCCGTGGCCATGCCGGTGACCGGCTCCTTCCATGTGTATGCCGAGAAGTTCATCGGCCCTGGCACCGGCTTCGTGATCGCAATCCAGTATTGGCTCACCTGGACGGTGGCGCTCGGCTCCGAATTCACCGCCGCCGGCCTGCTCATGCAACGCTGGTTCCCGGACAGCCCCACATGGGTGTGGAGCGCGGCGTGCATCATTCTCATCTTCACCCTGAACGCCTTGTCGGTGCGGCTCTTCGCCGAAGCGGAATTCTGGTTCGCCTCGATCAAGGTGTTCGCCATCTGCGCGTTCATCGTCATCGGATCGCTCGCCATCTTCGGCGTCATCCCGGTCGCCGGCTACCAACATGCCCCGATGTTCGGCAATCTCATCAAGGACGGCGTCTTCCCCAACGGCTTCATGCCGGTGTTCGCCACGATTCTGACCGTCAACTTCGCGTTCTCCGGCACCGAACTCATCGGCGTGACCGCCGGTGAGACGAGGGACCCGCAAACCGCCGTGCCGAAAGCCATCCACACCACCCTGTGGCGTCTGGTGCTCTTCTTCATCGGCTCAATCACCGTGATGTGCGCGCTGATCCCGTGGCGCAAGGCCGGCGTGGGCGAAAGCCCGTTCGTGCTCGTGTTCGACGGCATAGGCATCCCCTATGCGGGAGACATCATGAACTTCGTGGTGCTCACGGCCGTGCTCTCCGCCTCGAATTCCGGCCTGTACGCCTCCACGCGCATGGTGTGGTCGATGGGCAACGAAGGCATGATTCCGCGCTGGTTCGCCAAAACGAACCGTCGCGGCGTGCCGATGCTCGCCTTGTGCGCCGCGATGGCCGGTGGCCTGCTGGCGCTCCTGTCTTCCGTGATCGCCGCCTCGACTGTGTACCTGGTGCTGGTGGCGCTTTCCGGCCTGTCCGCCGTGGTGGTGTGGATCGCCATCGCCTACTGCCAGATCGTGTTCCGTCGCCGTTGGCTGGAGTCCGGCCATTCCACCAGCGAACTCAAATACCGCACGCCCGGCTATCCGTACGTGTCTTGGGCGGCGTTCATCCTGTGCACCGCATCGTTCGTATTGGTGATTTTCGACGTGGAGCAACGGTTCGCGCTCGTGGCCGAGCTCGTGTTCATCGTGGCCTGCTATGGGGCGTATTTCCTGCAACAGTGGGTACGCAAGCGCAAAAAGGCGACCGAGGCCGACGACCTCGATACGCTTTGGGTCGCGCGCGACTGAACACATGACCATAGTGTGATACACGTCACTTCCTGAAGTACGTAGTCGTTATGGAATCACCCGCACGTTTCCCGTATCGGAGCTGTACGATAGCTGTGAGACAGGGGGGTCGTCAGATTTCGGGGGGAGGGTTCCGGTAACGGTCCGGCTGCAGGATGCACCGGACCGTGCGGCACGTATCAACTCGTGGATTCACGCCAAACTCAGTTCAGTATGCCGATTCTCGTAAATGGCCAGAAGCGGAACAACGCCACACCTTGGATATCGTCGTATGGCACTAGCCCATTGTTGCCGTCGTCAAGATGGTATCGAGAATCTCTGGAATTGGAGCGATTATCACCAAGCACGAACACGTTGCCGTCAGTAACGGTTACGGAAAAAGGGCTGTCGCTTGGATTCACGCCGGACTTAAGATAAGCGCTTTCATCAATGGGTTTGCCGTTGACCGTGATGGGCTCCCCGGATCCCTTGCAGGCGACGGTATCGCCGGGCAGACCGATGACACGTTTGATTAGGTAACGATTGCTGTCGATTATCGACATCAGATTGGTGGGAAGCTGCTCCCCCTCCATCCAGTCTGCGGGATCTTTGAACACGATGATGTCGCCACGGTGCAGTGTAAAGAGTCTCGGAGTCAATCGCGAGGCAAATACGCGGTCGCCGATTTGCAACGTGTCTTCCATGCTGCGGGATGGAATCACATATACGTTGAACACGAAGGTACGTCCCAGCAACACGACCAGCATCACCGCGATCACTGTCAGCAGATAGCCGCGAATTTCGCTCCAAACGGAGGGCTTTCGCGCATATCTCCTCGACTGGCCACGCGCTTTTTTGCTATGACGCCCCACCATCACATCCTTTCCGACCGATAACGCAACACCATAGTCCTCAAACCATGCCGTTACCTACGCATGTTTGAGCTCAGCTGTCACACCAGCGGTTCGCGCACGTCCAGTTCACAGGCGATGCCGGTTTCCTTGCGGGCCCATTCGGCCGCCTGCAGTGCGGCGATGTTCCATAATGCGCACGGCACTCCGCCAAGGTCCGGATGCGATGCCCAGAATGTGAGGTCATCAGCGTATGCGGTGATGACCGATTCTTCCGTGACTGGCATAATCGTGTGGTACAGGCGGTCCGCAAGCGTGGCCACGAATTCGTTGGCCGCGGCGAACGTGTCGATGAGATGCTGTTCGGCGGTCACCGGCGGGCCGACCAGCTCCCAGGATTCGACATCCGTGGCGCTCCAATGCGCGGCTTCGCCGTCCACTTCACGCTGCAAAGAGACGAACAGCCTGGCGAACTCATCCGAAGTCAGTCCCGTAACCCGGCGTCGGGTTGACAATTCAATCGGAGTCATCAGATACCGTTCCTTTCGCTTCGTTCATTCCGTTGTTTCGCTGCTTGGATTTGCTGCCAGCCGGCACAAAGCCCATCTCGCACACCTCACGATAGCCCAAACTACCGGCATGGCCATGATTGCCAGCCCTACGACCAGTAGCCATGAGGAGCCGGCGTAATGGCCTCATCGAGCATTGTCGGATGATTCGCGTGGCCCACAATCGAGACAATATCGGTTTCCGTTCGGTTCGTGCGGCCAGACTATCGCCCGTTCTTGCCGATTGCCTGTGAGCAGGTTCGGATAGACTGGCGCGAGAACAATGCGAGAAAGAGGCAAGGATGACCCGGAAACAGTCGCAACAGCACGACGCACAACGCAAACCGTCCTGGCGCGTACGCTGGAAAACCATGAGCCGAGCCGTGGGCATGGAAATCCGCGAACACAAAAGCTCATTCGCGGTCTATGTGGTGCTGCGCATGCTGGTGCTCGCCATGGCAATACTCCAGTTCTTTAACGGCGACTACGAAAATGTGTTCCTGTGCATCCTGACGTTGCTGCTGCTGTTGGCGCCGGCGTTCATCCAGGTGCAGTTCCGCATCGAGCTGCCTTCGGTGCTGGAAGTCATCGTGCTGGTGTTCGTGTTCTCGGCTGAGATTCTTGGCGAGATCAGTTCGTTCTATGAGATCTTCCCGTTCTGGGACACGGTGTTGCATACGATGAACGGCTTCCTCGCTGCGGCGATCGGCTTCTCGCTGGTCGACCTGCTCAACCGGTCCGACCGGGTGAAGTTCGAGCTTTCGCCCCTGTATCTGGCGATCGTGTCCTTCTGCTTCTCCATGACCATCGGCGTGATCTGGGAGTTCTTCGAATTCGGCATGGACCAGTTGTTCGGGTTCGACATGCAGAAGGACGCCATCGTGCATTCCATCAGCTCGGTGATGCTCGACCCCACGCACACCAACCATGCGATTCGCATCAACGACATTACCCAGGTCACGGTCAATGGCCAAGACCTGGGCCTCGGCGGCTACCTCGACATCGGTCTGATCGACACGATGGAGGATCTGGTCGTCAACTTCATCGGCGCGGTCGTGTTCTCCGTGTTCGGTTTCCTGTACGTGAAGAACCGCGGCAAGAAGGACTCCATCATCAGTCGTTTCGTGCCACGCCGCAAGTCCGCCGACCGCGATTACCTGCGACTGGTGATTGATGGCGGGAGCCGGGAAAGTCATACAAATATGAGAGATACAGTAATCGAACAAATGTTCGACTGTCCTGATAAACTGGATGCATAATTTGGCGACGCCAACGACATGATTTACAGACAGCCGAAAAAGAGAGGTAATCTCATGACTGGCGAGGAACTGAAGCAGCAGATTGCTTTGTACGAAAGCGCGGACCACACCGTGCACCTCGATGTGAAGGTGGACGAGGATACGGTGTGGCTTAACAGAAAGCAATTGGCCTTGCTGTTTGGCCGCGATATCAAAACAATCGGCAAGCATGTCGGCAATGCATTGAGGGAAGAGCTCAATGGATTTTCAGTTGTCACAGAATTTGCGACAACTGCATCTGACGGTAAGACATACCAAGTCGAGCATTACAACTTGGATATGATCCTGTCGGTCGGATACCGCGTCAAATCCAAGGAAGGCATCTAATTTCCGGCGATGGGCCAACTCAGTTCTGAAGCAGCATCTCGTTGATGGTTATACACCATCAATCACAAGCGGCTTGACGCACTTCACGCCGTCGTCAAGGTGCTATCGAGGTCCACCGAACCGGAAATTGCTGGCACCGCAGAGATCTTGGAACGATATTTGCCGAGTCTTGTGCTGCTTAACGACTATGACACAGGCAATGTCCCTATACCCAAGGGCGACGAGTCCCAGTGGGTCTTGACCTATGAGGACGCGATGCTGTTCATCCGGTCGATGCCGTATATGCCAATCACTGTTGTGTTTGCGAACTCCTTCGCTCATGGTGCCGAAAATGCATACATTTGGTTATTCGCTGTTTGCGGTGGGGCGTGCATGGGTTAGTGTTTCGGGTTCGATTCCCTGTCAGAAAAAATAATCGAGTGCGGGATTACGGCCGGTAAGGCTCCTGTCGTGGATGCGGATGCGCGCCGGTCTTACGGTGGTGCTTTCCCGAAACGTGGATTGCACGAGGTGTGGGACGGCACGCGGATTCGGCCGTTTTCCGCCCGCCGTCCCACAGCGCTCGCTATGAACGGTTGTGGATAATCATGGAGCTGTAGCGGAAATCGGCGTTATTCCGCGGTTTCGACAGTTAATAGAACAAATAGAACAAATAGAACAGCCAGCTTAGGCACGGCGCGGCAAATGGCGCAAACCGGCCGCGATAGTAGTAGCGTGGTGCATACCAGTACAACCATGCGAGGAGAACAGCCATGATCAATGAGGAATACAAGGCCATGCTTGGCGGCAAGTCCGTGATTCGCGAACTGAGCGAGTACGCCACGAGCCGCGGTGCCGAAATCGGCTACCAGAACGTGTTCGATTACAGCCTTGGCAATCCCTCGGTGCCGGCTCCGAAATCCTTCACCGACGCCATGGTCGACCTCTACGAAAACGGCGATCCGGTGGCCATCCACGGCTACTCCCCTTCGCTCGGTATCCCATCCGTCAAGGACGCGATCGCCGAAAATCTCAACGAACGTTTCGGCATGGCATACACCGGCAACCACATCTTCCCGACCACGGGCGCGGCGGGCGCGCTGTCCCACGCGATGCGTGCGGTGACCAAGCCGGGCGACGAGATCATCACCTTCGCCCCCTACTTCCCCGAATACCAGCCGTACGTCAAGGGCACCGGCGCCAAGCTGACCATCGTGCCGGCCGACACCGAGAACTTCCAGATCAACTTCGAGGCGTTCGAGGCTGCGCTTAACCCGAACGTGCAGGTCGTGCTTATCAACACCCCGAACAACCCGTCCGGCGCGGTGTATTCGGCGGACACGCTCAAGCGTCTGGCCGCGATCCTGACCGCCAAGCAGGCCGAGTACGGCCACGACACCTTCCCGCGAAATCGTGTTCGACGGAGCCACCCAGCCCTACCCGGCCAGCTTCTATGCGAACTCGCTGACCTGCTACTCGTGGTCGAAGTCGCTGAGCCTGCCGGGCGAACGCATCGGCTACGTCGCGGTGAACCCCGCAGCCACCGACGCCGACCTGCTCGTGCCGATGATGGGCCAAATCTCGCGCGGCACCGGCCACAACTGCCCGCCGAGCTCGATCCAGCTGGGCGTAGCCAAAGTCATCGACCAGACCGCCGACCTCAACGTCTACGAGACGAACATGAACCTGCTCTACGATGCGCTCACCGGCATCGGCTTCGACGTGGTGCGCCCCGGCGGCACGTTCTACATCTTCCCCAAGGCGTTAGAGGACGACGCCGTGGCGTTCTGCATGAAGGCCAAGGAATACGACCTGATCCTCGTGCCGTCCGACAGCTTCGGCGTGCCCGGATACTTCCGCATGGCCTACTGCATCGACACCGAGAAAGTCAAGCGTTCGATCCCCGTGCTCGAAAAGTTCGCCCACGAGGTGTACGGCCTGTAAACACGGGCCGCAAGTAACAAACACAAGAAAGGGGTTACCATGGAATACACCGAAGACGCCGATCATCGCGAACTGCTGCTGCACAGCGCCTATGACTCCGATACGGTCCGGGCCATGGAGCGACCTCTGCTGGACAAAGGCGTGCCGCTGATGCGCATGGCCGCCCAGGCCGCGGCCCACATGGCGGCCGGTATGCTGGACGACGAGGATCTGGCGCTGGAGGACACGTCGATCGTGCTGCTGGCCGGGGCCGGAGACAATGGTGGCGATGGTCTGTTCGCGGCCGCCGCGCTGGCCCAGGAGGGCGCGAACGTCACTGCCATCGCCGTGGGCCGGTCGCTGCATGAGGCCGGATTCGCCGCGCTCGTGCGCGCCGGAGGCAAGGTGCTGGTGCTTGATCCCGCGGCTGATATTCCCGGTTGCGCGTCCGGGTTTTCCGCCGGTGAGGCCGGCGAGCGATTGCAGACCGCCATCGCCGTGGCCAGGAAATCGCATCTGATCATCGACGCGATGACCGGCATCGGCATCCAAGGCTCGCTACGCGGCATCCCCGCCGCACTCGCCTCCGCCCTTGGTCTCGACGGCGAGGCTCCCGATGAGCCCGCCCTGCCAAACCGTGAGTCGTCAGGCGATTTTCCGCTGGTACTTGCCGTGGATACGCCATCCGGCGTCGGTGTGAACGATGGTTCTCTGCCCGGCCCGTACATTCCGGCCACGGTCACGGTCACGTTCGGCGCGATGAAGCCGTGCGCGGTGCTGCCGCCCGCCACGTTCGCCTGCGGCCGTATCGAGTTGCTCGATTTCGGATTCGATATCGACGACAAGGATCCGGACGTCGAGGTGGTGGATAATTCGTTCGCGTCCGACGCGGTCCGTCTCCCCAGGTTCGAGGATTCCAAATACTCCCGGGGCGTGGTTGGTCTGGTGACCGGCTCGCAGCGCTACCCCGGTGCCGCCGTGCTCACCGCCAGCGCCGCCGCCCGCGCGAACACCGGCATGGTCCGGTATCTGGGCCCGGAGCGCGCGCAGAACATGGTGCTCGCCGCACTGCCGGAAGCCGTGATCGGCAAGGGACATGTGCAGTCCTGGGTCGTGGGGTCCGGCGTGCCCGAGGCTAGCGTCGAGGGCACCGACGGCGATATGCAGCGGGACACCATCGCCGCATTGCTCAAGCATTACGCGCTCGGCAGCGAGGATGAGAACAAGGACGCCTACGACATGCCGCCAATCGTGGTGGATGCCGGCGCACTCGACCTGCTGCCGGAGCGTGTGCCCGGCCAGGTGGTGATCACGCCACATGCCGGCGAGATGGCGAAACTGCTCAACCGGTTCGAAACCGCCGCCAGCACCGCGGAGCATGCCGATTCGCACGAGCCGTACACCGCCGACGACGTGCGGTTGAACCCGTTGGCCAGCGCGAAGCGTGCCCACGAGCTCACCGGCGCCACCGTATTGTTGAAGGGCGCGGTGACCATCGTGGTGGATGAGGACCACGTCTATGCGTCGGGTAGCGCACCGGCCTGGCTGGGCACCGCCGGCGCGGGCGACGTGCTGGCCGGTCTAACCGGCGCCCTGCTCGCCCAGCAGGATGACGTGGCCACCACGGGCGAGACCGTGGCCTCGGCCGCCTACCTGCATGGCCTGGCGGCGGCGATCGCCTCCGAATCCGAGCAACAAGGCTGGCAGGAGCCGGAACTGATCGGCCGCGAGCATCGCCAGCGCTTCATGACGCTCGGCCACCCGATTGTGGCCGGCGACGTGGCCCACGCCATCCCCGAAGCCATCGCCGACGTCATCGCATGATTCCGTACGTTGGCTCCCCTCAGAGAGGGGAGCCAACGTATGAAACCCCCTATACTAAATCGCAGACCCCACTCAACGGCCCCAACAACACAAGGAGCATCATGGCCAACTCCCCCATCACCGACGTGATTTTCGACTTCTGCGGCGTGCTGCTGGACTGGAACACCCGCGCATGCCTGGAAGGCCGATTCCCCGATGAGATCGTGGAACGCATCTGCGCCGACGACGACCCCTGCGGCTTCTTCCGCTACGAGGACCGCATGGACACCGGCGAGGATTTCGCGGACATCTACCCGGATGTGGTACGCGAACAAGGCCAGGAACTCGCCGACATCTTCAAGTTCTACATCGGCCACTACGCGGACGCGCTGCCCCGCACGCTTCCGGGCATGGTCGAGCTGCTGGCGGATTTGAAGGCCCACGGCTACGGCGTATGGGGTCTGACCAACTGGTCGCATGAGACCTTCCACCTGGCCTTCGAGAAGTACCCGCGCCTTGAACAGCTGTTGCAGGGCACCGTGGTCTCCGGCGTGGAGAAGATGCATAAGCCGAACGCCGACATCTACGAGCTGGCCCTGACCCGTTTCGGCCTCACGGCCGAGCGCTGCGTGTTCTTCGACGACACCGCCAAGAACATCGTCGGCGCCAACGAGGTCGGCATCCACGGCATCCTCTTCGAGAACGCGTTGCAGGCACGCGAATCGCTCGCAGAACTCGGCGTACGTCTGTAAGTCGCCAAACGTTGCATCGCGGCAGTTGAAGTCTATGGACCCGTCCTTGACGACGGTGACCGGCCGTGTGGCGACTATCCCTAGCGATATAAATAGACTTTATGACACTGCTGCAGCTGAAATACATCGTCAAAATCGTCGAGTGCGGCTCGATGAACGAGGCCTCCCATGCCCTGTACGTCTCCCAGCCGGCCCTGAGCTCGTCGGTCAAGGAATTGGAGAACGAGCTGGGCATCGAGATCTTCACCCGCTCCTCGCAGGGCATCGCCCTGACCGTGGACGGCGCGGAATTCCTGACCTACGCCCGCCAAGTGCTCGACCAGGCCGACCTGCTCGAAGAGCGCTATAAGCATGCCAAACCGCGCAAGCAGCTGTGCCAGGTCTCCACCCAGCACTACATGTTCGCCGTCGAGGCGTTCGTGGAGATGATCAACTCCATCAAGTCCGACGAATACGAGTTCACCATCCGCGAGACCCGCACGCGCGACATCATCAACCAGGTCGCCAACATGCAGTCCGAAATCGGCATCATCTACCTGTCCGATTTTAACAAGGACGTGATCGGCAAGCTCCTGCGCGAGAAGCACCTCGAATTCCACCCGCTCTTCCGCGCGCCGCTGCACGTGTTCATCTCGCGCAACAACCCGCTGGCCGCCAAGAAGGTCATCACCATGGAGGACCTGAAACCTTATCCGTTCATCCAGTACGAGCAGGGCGAGGAAGGCTCGTTCTACTTCTATGAGGAAGCGGTCTGGCCGGAGTACTCCCCCAAGCAGATCAACGTGACCGACCGCGCCACGATCCTGAACTTCATCATCGGCCTCAACGGCTACACGGTGTGCACCGGCATCGACAACGGCGACCTCAACAACGAGAAGATCGTCACCGTGCCGCTCGACACCGACGAAACGATGTTGGTCGGCTGGATCACGAACGAGCGTTCCAAGCTCTCCAAGGCCGCCGAAACCTATCTCGACAAGCTCAAGTCCGTAGTCTCCGACCACGGCTACAAGCTCATTGATTAGGAGTAAGTAAAACAGGCATGGTCAGCAGTGAGATATACTGCGATTAAGCCAACCCCGCTGGGGAAATGGAAGTAAGGGCCGGCTCCTGAGTATCTCAGGGGCCGGCTTTTGCGCTATTGAGACTGACTGGCAAAACCAGTTTGATGGCCTCCGACTACTTGGCCAAGATTACCGACGCGGCGGCTGTCGCGGCGAAGCCTTTGAGCACTTCAATCATCACGTCGCGATCTTCGACATCAATGTTGCGGGCCGCGGCGAGCATAATCGGCAGTGACTGTGTCAAATGCGAAGTGAGGTCGCCGAATGTGTCGTATCCGCCAGCCTCGAAGATGGCAAACAGGTTTTCGATGAACTTGCGGCGATGCTCGTCGTCGTATTTTGCCATCCATCCGTTGATCGTGCGTGCCAGGTATTGCGCGCTACTTGTCAGTCCATCAGCCTGTACGAATTGGCCATGATCGACTTGCCAGTGCAATGCGAAATGCTGCATGATGCTGGCACCGTCGCTGCTGACCACCGTATAGCCGTCTTCCACATGCTCACGAGTCTCAAACAGCATGCCGATGATCGACGAGCCCGGTACCGATTTATGGATCTTCGACGCAATGCGTACGTACCCGTCCTCATCGAAGAACACCTCATCGAATCCAGGCCCATCGTGCGAATATACGACCGTGATACGTTCCTGAATCTCGCTAGGCACATTGGCCGCCGCATACACCGCCAGATTGCCGCCTTTGGAATGGCCGCCGACCATAATCGGCCCGGCCCAATGGCCAGCCAGCTCGGTCAGATAACGCGCGGCGGCCTCCTGCGAGGCGACCGGGCGGCGGAACGCCATCATGAAGTCCTCTTTCCACCCGACGATTGAGCTGTCGGTACCGCGAAAAGCCACATAGAGCGTGCCGTTACCCAGTTCGAACACGCAGGCCGAGAACTGCTTGGTGGTTGCAGCATCGAATTCGTCCACGTATGCGCCCACGCGTAGGTTCCTCCAACGTGGGCTCTCGCTCATCGCACGTAACAGATCGACATTCATCGAAGGCGACCACACCTTGCCGAACATGTCGTCATAGCATTCGGCACGCAGCAAATCGTGAATCGGAACCGTGGCGATCATGCCGTCGGCGGTCTCTGCATTCTCGTGATAGCGCGGCACGTTATCCGGCATGCGAGCATAGGCCAACTGGGACAAAGCGAGGCTATCCGCCTCGGTGAACGGCAGTTCGGCGAAAGTGTCGAAATGTTGCCGAATATCGTCGGTGATGTTCCCCATAGCGGCCTTCCTTGTTCGAATGCAACGAACCTACGGTAATTCTACGCCGAGCGGGTTTTCATCACAGGCGAGTCGGTCCCAGAGTTTAGAACCCTATCTCGCTTTCAAGGGAGCTGATTTGGCCTTCTGGAGACATTTATCTCCGTTTCAAGAGGCTGTTCATCCGTCATATCCCGAGTATGAGCGGCGTCACCCCAACGTCATTCCGCCATTTTCATGCTGCTTCTACTTGGGCATCAGCATCTCGGCGGTCTTCTTCATTACCTTGCGACAACTTGTTCGCTTTGCTGTCCAGATGATGCTCGATGCCGAAGTAACTGCATATCCCCACGAGCGCAAACAGCCCTATATCAACTAACCAGTTCATAGCACGCTCCTTGCCAAAGCTTTTGCCTTAATATGGTGCTGCTGTTCATGGAACGTAATAAAAAAAGCGGGCTCGCAAGCCCGCTTTTGGTTTTTAGATTGAAGACGATCAGGCGCCGTATTCCTCAAGGTAGGCGGCGGCGCGCTGCTGGATGTCGTGGCTGAGCAGCGGGGTGCCGTCGGGGTTCTTCATCTTGGCGGCGGCGTCGAAGATCTCGCGCACGTTGGCGATGGAGAGCACCGGGAAGCCGAATTCGGCTTCCACGGCCTTCACGGCGGACATGTCGGAGTCCTTGGTCTTCTCCATGCGGTCCACGGAGAGCACGAGACCCACGACCTCGACGTTCGCCTCGGCCTTGAGTTTGGGGATGACTTCGCGCACGGCGGTGCCGGCGGTCATCACGTCGTCCACGAGCAGCACCTTCATGCCGTCGGTCAGCGGGGTGCCAACCATCCAGCCGCCGTCGCCGTGGTCCTTCTTCTCCTTGCGGTCGAAGGTGTATCCGACGGTCATGTTGTGGCCGGCGGTCAGCGCGATCGCGGTGGACACGGCCAGCGGAATGCCCTTGTAGGCGGGGCCGAACACGGTGTCGATGTTGCGGGGAATCGTGTTGTGCACGATGGCCTGGCTAATCTTTTCGGCGTAGAACGCGCCGAGCGCGGCGATCTTCTTGCCGTCGTCGAAGGCGCCGGCGTTGATGAAGTACGGGCTCTTGCGGCCGGACTTCAGCGTGAAGTCGCCGAACTTCAGCGCGTTGGATTCCAACAGGAATTCAGTGAAGCGATGTGCGAGTGTTTCTGCCATGATGTTCCTTACCTCCAAGTCTGTCCTGCGGCCAGTTTAGCAGCGAGTTCGGGACGGCTGTCCAACAGGTCGTCGAGTTCGCGGGCGACGCGCAGCGGGGCCACCGGGTCGAAGAGCGCGGCCGCACCCACTTCGACGGCGTTCGCGCCGGCGTACAGGTATTCGAGCGCCTTCTCGCCGCTGTCGATGCCGCCGAGGCCGATGATCGGAATCTCCGGCAGTGCGGTGCGCACCCGATAGACGGCTGCCAGGCCGACCGGCAGCACGGCCGGGCCGGATACGCCGCCGGTGACGTTGGCGATGATCGGCTTGCCGGTGCGAATGTTAATGCGCATGCCTTTGAGCGTGTTGATCATGCTCAACGCGTCGGCGCCATGTTCCACGGCCGCGCGCGCCGGCACGGTGATGTCGGTGACGTTCGGCGTGAGTTTGACGATCATCGGCTTGTC
>OHSK01000552.1_pt1 | contig 18898 bp, 8 predicted proteins | sample 1578701 | NCBI WGS metagenome assembly OHSK01 (sample SAMEA3879503, study PRJEB24766) | human gut metagenome | biome: human-associated habitat; feature: feces | place: USA | collected 1985/1987
GCTGGTAGGCAATCAAGGGGCGACAGCAAGGAGTACTGCCGCCCCGCACTATTATGAAGTATAATGGCACAGATAATGAACTGACCGGAGTGGACGATTGGAACACAAGTAAGTCAATCACATTTGTTAGCACAGATAGTTCAGGAGTAGAAGGTAATCTTTCTATAATACTTGGACCTCTATCTACATTGACTTTCACTTCAGGCTGTGAGATGAGAATCACTTATATTCCAAGTGCAGCACCGGTTCATGAACATAGTTATTCTTTCAATGCAACAGGTAATAAACTGATCGCTACTTGCGCTAATGATGATGGGTTAACCTGCTCCCTTGCTGATTCGGATTATAAGGCAACGCTAATGCTTACTTCTGATGGAGGTCACTATTATCCTGACGTAAGCTATTCTGCACTTCTTAATCTTGGCGAATTTAATGCGCTGACCGGTCTTAATGCCACAGCTGGAGAAATAACTTATACTAACAAAGAAACAGGTGAAACAATTACAAATTATGTTCATGACATTGGTCATTATACAGCATCTGTTACTATCAGCATAAATGGTACGGACTATGAGTTAAAAAAGAACTTTTCAATCCATAATGGAACTATCACCTGCGATTACCCGCAGTTTAGTTTCAGCCCGGAAACACCCTCGGAGGGCGATGAAGTCACCATGACTTTCACACCGCAATGGGGCGACGAGAACATACAGTCGATTATTATGCATGGTGTAGACGGAGATTTGACCGTTGACAATGGAATCACAGATAATGGCGACGGCACATATAACTTTACTATGCCTGAAGGAGCGTTATTTGTAGATGCAGCATTCTCAGCACCCACTGATGAGCACTTTGAGCAGAACGGCAATACCTACACTATTAAATCAGATGGAGGTTGGCGATACTTCTGCAAACTCATTAGGGAAGATGACACTCTTGATGGTTTCAGCGGCAAGACCATAAAACTTGCTGCTGACGTTGAATCGTCGGAGATGGCAGGTACAAGCAATCACCCTTTCAAGGGTACGTTCGACGGACAGAACCACACACTGACCTTCAACCGCACTGCCGCCGAGCACTTCAGCGCTCCATTCCACTACATCAATGGCGCCACCATCAGCAACCTCCACGTTGAGGGCACCATCACGGGTGGCACATACGAGAGTTTGGGCGGTCTGGTGGGTCGTGCCGAGGGCAATATCACCATCGAGAACTGCCATGTGAGCACCCAAATAAGCACCACCTCCAGCGGCTCTGCGTGGCACGGCGGTGTCATTGCCCAGTGGAATAGCACTAATGCCACCTGCACCGTCACTGGCTGTGTCTATGACGGACTGATCTACAGCCCGAACGAGGCTGGCGTGACCACCTCCTGCCGCGGATTCATAGGATGGGACTATGGAAATAACGGGACCATCACGTTCACCGACTGCCTATCTGCTCCCGCCGCATACGGCACGGGCAAATACGCACTGGGCGACAACTGCTGCACGTTCGTCTATCCAAACAGTGAGCCGACCCTGACTTACAACATGACGAACTGTTACTATACCAATACCCTCGGCAACAGGCAGGGACGCCCCGCTGCCACAGCGACAACTAAGCCCGCCAACCTTGGTAATGCGACCACAGATCACGGACTGGTGAAGGGCTACGAGAACGGCTTCCTCTACAACGGCAATTACTACACACCGAAGTACGGCGATGCAATAGTGGATTACGACTTCGATGAATGGAATGAGAGAGCCAGCGTAACCTTCAACGGCAATGGTAACAATCTCGTGGGCGTGAACATCACGGAGGAGGTAGGCAATATCAAGAGCGTGACCTATAACCGCACGTTTACCCCTGGAGCGACTACAACGGTGATACTGCCATTCAACTATGAATGCAACGGAGATGAGGGCGGCACATTCTACAACTTCAAGGATGTGACATACGACGAGGACCAACATATATGGGTCTGCAAGATAATAGCGCCGGGTGAAGCGGGTTCTAATAACGTGACCTCGCTGACAGCCAACACACCATATCTGTTCGTGCCGACCGCCACAAAAATGACGTTCCCGAATATTGAAAGCATGACGGGCGGAGTTGTGACGCTGCAGCCCACGACGTTGAACGAGTATGGTGGTGCCACGACAAATGACAATTGGAATTTCTATGGTACATATACGGGGAAAAATTGGACTGTAGCGAGCGATGACTACGGCTTTGCAGCTCACGGCGGCACAGCTGCTGGCGGTGCGGAGGAAGTGGTAGCCGGGCAGTTCGTCCGCTATGCACCAGGTGCAATCATTGGACCTATGCGCTGTTATCTAAGATATGCAGGAAATGTTGCATTAGAGAATACTTATACAGTTGCTAATCCAGGTGATCCTGTGAGGAATGTCCCTTGGTGGGATGGAAATGACGGATATGAGTCAACTGAGATATTTGACACAGTTGCATATATCAACATCACAGCACCTACAAACGGCTCTGTTACTGCAACAGTTGGCGAAACAGCTAATCCCGCAACAGCCTTTAAAGGCGATACAGTCAACCTGACAGTAACTCCCGATGAGGGATATACGATCAAGAGCGTGAAGTATAATGGCACCAATGCAACAAAGAATGCAGACGGAACTTATTCGTTTACAATGCCTGCTGAAGATGTTACTGTAACGGCAGTATTCGGACACACGGTAGCGATTGATAACAATATTACAAACGGTACTGTCTCAGCAGATTTGCCAGTAGCTGAGAATAACGAAGCCGTCACCCTGACTGTCACACCCGCTGCGGGCTATGCGGTCAAGAGTGTAAAAGTCGGCAATACTGAAATCGAGCCTGTCAACGGCGTTTACTCGTTCACTATGCCCGACAACGATGTTACGGTAACGGCAGAGTTTGAAGCAATAACATATAGTGTGGCTTTCAATAAGAACAGCAATGATGCGACAGGCTCAATGGACAATCAGAGTTTCACCGGTGGCACGGCACAGGCTTTGACAGCAAACGGGTTTACAGCCCCGACAGGCTATCATTTCGCAGGCTGGGCGACTTCTGCAAACGGTGCGGTGGAATATGCAGACGGTGCGGAGGTCAGCAATCTGACTGCCGTAAACAATGATACGGTCACGCTGTATGCGAAGTGGGAAGCAAACAAGCACACTCTTACCTACAAGGTGGACGGCGAAGTTTACGGTGCTGTTGATACCGTTGCATACGGTACGGCTCTGACAGCCCGTGAAGCACCTACGAAAACAGGCTACACATTCAGCGGTTGGAGCGAAATCCCTGCGACAATGCCCGATGAAGATGTTGTTATCACGGGTTCGTTCATCATCAACAAGTACGCAGTCACATGGAAAAACGGTGATACTACACTTGAAACCGATACAAATGTACCTTATGGTACTGCTCCGTCCTATGACGGTGCAACACCGACAAAGGCAGCAACCGCACAGTATTCCTATACTTTCAGCGGTTGGAGCGACGGCACGGATACTTACGCTCCCGCTGCACTGCCAACTGTTTCGGGCAATGTGACCTATACAGCGCAGTTTGACAGAACGGTCAACGAATACACAATTACTTGGGTAGACGGTGACGGCAATACGCTCAAAACTGAACAGGTCGCATACGGCGAAACTCCTGCCTATACGGGCGATACTCCTACAAAGACGGCTACGGCTCAGTATTCCTACACATTCAAGGGTTGGGGTACTATCACTGCGGTAACTGCTAATGTGACTTATACAGCACAGTTTGACAGCGAGGTCAACAAGTACACGGTTACTTGGCTTGACGGCGACGGCAAAACGCTCAAAACCGAACAGGTCGCATACGGCGAAACTCCTGCCTATACGGGCGATACTCCTACAAAAGCGGCTACGGCACAGTATTCCTACACATTCAAGGGTTGGGGTACTATCACTGCGGTAACTGGTAATGCGACTTATACAGCACAATTTGACAGCGAGGTCAACAAGTACACAATCACTTGGAAAAACGGCGATACCGTCCTTGAAACTGATACAGATGTTGAATACGGCACAGAACCGCATTATGACGGTGCTACACCGACAAAGGCAAGCACTTCGAGCTATACTTATTCCTTTGCAGGGTGGTCGCCAGAAATCTCCGATGTAACAGGTAATGTGACATATACAGCTCAGTTCAACAGCACAGCAAAAACCTACACGATCACTTATAAGGTGGACGGCGAGGTCTATGACACAAAGTCTGTAAGCTACGGCAATTCGATCACTCTGCCTGATGCCCCTACCCGTGAGGGATACACTTTCAGCGGCTGGCAGACTTCCTACACAACGATGCCTGCAAGCAATATCGAGATAACAGGCACATTTGCGATCAACACCTATGCTGTCACCTACATGGTGGACGGTGTGCAGTACGGCGACAGTTTAACAGTTGATCACGGCACAAAGCTGACTGCTCCGACTGCTCCTGCAAAGAACGGTGCGATCTTCCTCGGTTGGACGGCTGACGGCGTGAATGCTTACGATTTTGAAACGCCCGTAACAGCGGAGACTACGCTCACAGCAATGTGGCTCGATGCAAGCGGCTTCATCACTTTCAGCGAGGGCTATGCCGTGACCGATGACACCTATAACGGCACAGACAGAGATTATGTCGGCTTCCGTTTTGATGTGAATATGGATAATTCCAATTACACGGTCGTACAGCACGGTATCCTCTACGGTATGAATATTGCGACATTCAGTGACGGCAAGGCAGATGCAAACCTGCGCTTTACCGATGAAGAAGCAACAGCTCTGATGGATAAGGTAAGAGAGTTTGCTGCACAGAACACCGATACCGAAACCACCGACTGGATCGAGGTCTACATCGGTGACCGCCGTGACGGTGTGGTCTATGCAAGAGGCTTCATCATCGTGACCGACGGCACGAACAATTATCTGATCTATTCCGATGTACAGGAAGGCAGCTACAACAGCTTCAGCGAATAAGGAGGTATAAAGATGGACGAGAGAAAACCCTATATTGCTCCTGAAATGGAGATCGTGGTTTTCGATACCGAGGATGTTATCACAACTTCCAATGGTGAAGGTAAGCAGGATAACAACGATCCCGATTGGTAAATAGCAACACAGCGGTGCGGAGAATTACTCTCTGCACCGCTTTTCTTTTTCAGTGGATAGTTTCCCCATAATTATCACGGACGGCTCTGAGGAGCATTTCCGTTCGCCAGAGAGCCTATCGTCATTCAAGGTCGTTCCGCTTTCTTTTCTTCTGTTGTTCTTGGCTCTGCTCCTGTCGCAGATACTCCTCGATCGTCCGCTGTGCATCGGCAAGCTCACGGGCTTTCTTGTCCGCCTGATCAAACTCGGTGTTCATTGCTGTGAGCTTATCTCGGAGCGCCTTGATACTCTTTTCCAGATTTTCCACGGTGGGGATATGTCCCGACGGGTAAAGCTCCAAAACCTTTGTACGCACTTTCCCATATTCGGAAAGTTCATAGCTGTGGGATTCCTTATACTTCTTCTCGGCTCGACCGCTGAGAGCTTTCAGTTCCTCGCCGTAATGCTTGACCTCACGATATTTTCTCAGGACATTCAGCTTGACTTCCAGATCTTCGATCTCAGTTTTCAGGTCGTTCAGCTTGGAGAGAAGTCCACGGCTGTGAGCATAAGCGGAGATCGCTGCATTGCGTATTTCTTCAGGCTCAACTCCATATTCAGCTATAATGTTCTTGGCGATACTCGCCACCTTCATATTGCCACGGTCGATAGCGTCCTGAACAAATTTGTTCTCCACGGCTTTCGGAGTAACTACTCTGATCTTCGACCTCGGCACATAAACCATACATCCTTGATACTGAGCGATACGGGATTTTATCTGTTCGGTTTCATAAAACCAGCCCAGCGTCCGACTACGGGTGAACCTTGCTCTCGGATTGCGTTCTTTCTGCTCGGCAAGTATATATTTCAGGTCGATCTTATGGTCGGGATTATACTCGACAAGCACTCCGAAATCTTTGCACTTGGCAAGAAAGTCATCGAAGTCCTCGCTGACCTTGATAACCTGATCTATCGCATATTTCAGCTTTGCTTTCCACGATAGTCCCTGACGGCTCATATCCCATTCCCAATGAGACTTACCCTTTCCCATTTCAGGACGCTCGATAACATAGAGATGATGCCGCTTACATACCTCATCGGTGATATTCATGAGCTTCTGAAATGACCTGTCCTGCTTTGTAGTCCTGCGGTTCTCATGAGTTTCAAAAGTCCTGCCGTCGATGCAGTTGGTATTATTGAAAACGCAATGAAGGTGCGTATGCTCCTTGTCGATATGGCAAGCCATGAAATACTGATACTCGCCTTTGAGAAACTGCTCGCATATCTCCTGACCGAGCTGCAATGCACGTTCGGGCGTGATCTCACCGGGCTTGAAACTGACAATGAAGTGCTGGGCGAGGACTGTGCTTCTGCCTGTTCCGTTCGCCCGTATTTCTTCGTAGTCACGGTGAGCCTGTTCGGGATCGGCGCTGCACCCTTGCGTGAAAATCAGTCTGCCGTTATCCGTCTTTTCGGGGTTGGCTATGTATTTCAGTGATGCAAGCTCATCAACTGAGACTGAAAATATCTTAGTGGTTGCCAGAGTTTATCCACCCCCTCCCTCAACGCAGAAATATCTTCGGGGTAGACCTTTCCGCCGCTGTTGGCTCTGACCGCCACCTGATTAAAGTTGTTGGATATGCTTCTTGCAAGTTTCAGCAGCTCTTTCAGCTCGTCATCGTTGAACTTCACGATGTAGCCTTTGAAGATCATGTGGCGGAAGAAGTCGCTTCGTGACTTCATACCGCTTGCCGTGAACTTGCGGTTGAACGCTTCGTATTCCTCGTCACTTAACCTGACCTGAATACTGTGTGTTCGCTTGGTTTTGTTGCTCATGTTTTCTGTTTTCCTTTCTATTTCTAATTGCAGGGTCTTAGGGGCGGCAGCCCTCTAACAAGCGGTGCATTGATGTACTCAAATCTGTGATTTGTAGTGCAGCTATGCCGAGCTTGCGATTTGTGTTAGCCCCTGTGGGGCTATTTTGCATTTGAGCCTGTCGGCTCAGGTGGTTTCCTCACTTTCGTGTGAGGAATTGGAGCGTCAGCGACTATATTTCTCTGTGTCCGATCGCTCCGCCGCCGTCCTTATGATAACTATACTGGAAAAATATCGAAAAGTCAATGAATCGGAATTCGGGTATTCGTCAAAATGACAGTTGGGGGTTTCTATGCTCTTAGGGTATCGTAACCCCCTCATAACTGCACGTTTCTGAAAATTCGGTTGCTCCGATTTCAGGCTGTGTTGAGAAAAGTTTGTCTGGTATGCGAATAGCTTTTTTTGAAAATATCCAGTACAATTAGTGTAGAACTTAGGAGGAATGGAGCTTCGGCTCCTACATAGAGATGCTGTTACAATTTTCCGAGAGAGAAAGAGAGGTGAAAATCGTATGGCTATCTATCTTGAAAAGATCGAGGAGAACAACCGGAAGATCGCACAGCTTGAAAAGAACATCAAGCGTGATACTGAAAAGCGTAAGAAGCTCTTGGAGGATAATCGTATCCTGAGCTACAACGCTCTCTGCGAACGCTACAACTGCGGTACGCAGGAACTGCTTGACATCATCATGCGTGAACATGACCAGGCTGAGATGCTCAGAGCGAGCGGAGTGTCTGAGAACGATCTGTTTGATCTCTGCGACAAGAAAAGCTCAGAGAACGGCAAAAGCTCCAGCGATGATGCCGATGAGGACCAGATGTCATTCTATGATAATGAATGATGTGCTTACAGTGAAGTAAGCGTTTCCCCGTAACCATTCGGGAGATATTTTAGGGTTTGACAGCATAGAGATATAGATTAAGCTGTCGGAAAGGATAGTGCAGAACGAATAATACTACAAATGCCGTAGAGAGAGAAAAGGCAGGCGTAAGAACTATGCAGGAGATGGACGAGCTTTACAAAGATTGTCCGACGCACACCAACACCTATGAGGTGGACGGTGTTAAACATAAGGTCGTAAGTCACTTTGTCGGAGACAGGGATATTAACGATGTGATGTTTGGCTATGCTTTCAATAAGGTAGTCAACGAAATGCTGCACCGTGTTCCTTGCTCGGATACAGAGTAAACTTTTTTCTCAAAAGCTATTGCTTTTTCCGATACGGCGCGCTATAATAGACTCGTATCGGAAAGAGCTGCTTTGGAAATGCAGGAAAGGAGTTTACGATGTTACCAAAGCAGACTGAATATAAAGTGGGAATGTACCTCCGCTTGTCCCGTGATGATGAGCGTGTGGGAGAATCCCTTTCGATTGAAAACCAGCGAACCATTCTGACGAAATATATTGAGGAACAGCACGGGTGGACGCTCTATGACGAGTACGTCGATGACGGAATTTCAGGCACTACGTTTGAACGTCCGGGCGTACAGAGATTGCTTGATGATGCGAAAAACGGCAAGATCAATCTTATCATCTGTAAAGACCTCTCACGTTTCGGAAGAAACTACATCCAGGTCGGGCAGTACACGGATTACATATTCCCGATGTACAATATCCGCTTCATAGCCCTGAACGATAATATCGACACAGCGAAATCGGACAGTGCTTCAATGGATATGATGCCGATCATGAATGTTTTTAATGAATGGCACGCAGCCAACACTTCAAAGAAGCTGAGAGCTGTATTTGAAGCTAATGCTAAGTCGGGAAAGTATAAGACCAACTATCCGCCTTACGGATATATGAAAGGCACAGACAAGAACTGTACGCCTATCGTTGATCCGTATTCCTCGGAGATCGTCCGCCGTATCTTTGAAATGAGGGCGGCAGGCTACAACGTGAAACGGATAGTCGATGTTCTCAACTGTGAACATATCCTTGTACCGTCCGATTACTACTATCACACTATCGGGAAACCGAATCCATACCGCACCTCACATCTGTGGGGAGTGTCTGCGGTAAAGCGTATTCTCCGCAATCCTATCTACCTCGGACACCTGATTCAGCTCCGCACCACAACCGTGAGCTATAAGAATCATAAGACCGTCCGCCGTGACGAAAATGATTGGGCGGTCACTGAGAATAATCATGAAGCGATCATTTCTCAGGAGCTGTGGGACAGGGTGCGTGAAGTCGATGATTCGGTAAGCAACGGCAAGTCCTCCAAGAACGGTATCACGATGCCGCTTTCGGGCTTGTGTTATTGCTCGGACTGCGGTTCCAAGATGAAGCAGAACAGCAATATCCACTGTAAGACAAAGCCTTGCTACACTTGCGGTAAGTATAGCCGTTTCGGAAAAGAATACTGCTCCTCGCACACGATAAGGCTTGAACTGATAGAGAGCCTTGTGTTGCAGGATATTCAGCATCAGATCGACTTTGTTATGAATGAGCCTGATGTGAGAGCAAAGCTCCTCGCTTACAAGCAGGGAGAGAACGCTGTGCAGGACAGCTCCGACAGGAAACGGCAGCACGATATTGTGAAGCGTATCGACGAGCTTGACGGTCTTATCCAGAGCGTCTACGAGGATAAGGTGGCAGGCAAAGTTCCCGAAAAGGTGTGTATCGGCTTGCTTGAAAAGTATCAGGCAGAGAAGGATAATCTGACCGCCGAACAGGACGAGCTGAGAAAGCGTTCCGAAGCGACACGGCAGGACGAGCGTGATGTAGACGAGTATATCCGCCGTATGAAGTCCTACGCAGGAGCGAAGAAGCTCACCCGTGATATGGCTCTGGAGCTTATCGAGTACATCAAGGTCGATGCTCACCCAGGTCACCGCAACCTTCCGAGAACGATCCACGTCTTTTATAAGCTGATTGACAAGCCGCTGACCAACAAAAGAAATGCCCTCGAATGATCGGGGGCATAAAAAAACAACTATTGAACCTTCCATAATTGCTGTTGATATTATCAAAGAGGTCAGCCTTCTGCTGTTCGGTTTTCGCATCATGGATATATGCGATTTCCTCCGCAGTGATACCCTTAGCGATCAGCTTGTCACGAATATCGTCATATACACAGAAGTCGCATTCTTCTTCAAGCGACTCAACCTCAGCGATAGACTTCTTATCCTTAGCATCATCAGCATCTTCACCCTCGACCGCCGCTTCCTGAGCCTTATGCGGAACGCCCAAGTCACAGAAAATGATCTGCGTGAGCCTGTCCTCAGCCGTTTCAGCGTGGATACGGGCAACATTCTCAACACAGCGGTTAAGTTTGGTATCGGGATTATCCTCAAAGGACGGATCAATCAGACGAGGATCAAGACCGAGCTTTCTTCCGTCGCTTGTGATCTTCAACATATTGTCAATCGACGGATCAACATTGCCGGCATTGATAGCATCGGCTCTGTCGGCAAGCTCCTGAACAAGCTCCTGCTGGAAAGGAGTAGCATCAACCTGAACCACCTGATAATCACAGTCAGGCACATCAAGTTTCAGCGTATCAGCGGTACGAATGTCAGCGACCTGTTTGAACATGGACATAAGCTCAGGCAAGCCGGTGTAGTTTGCAATGCGTGTGCGCTCTTTGAAACCGTTACCCGCTGGCTTTAACTCCCAATCTGTTTTCTGTTCACCGAACACCGCAACCCAGTTGTCGAAGTGCTGTAAGCCGTGATCGCTCAGGAAGTCATATTCAAGGTAACGCATCATGGTGTGCAGCTCGGTAATGGAATTGCTCAGAGGTGTGCCAGTTGCAAAGATAACGCCCTTGCCGCCTGTCTTTTCATCGAGGTATCTGCATTTGAGGAAAAGATCAAGTGCTTTCTGAGAAGCCGAGTTGGAAATTCCGGCTACATTCTGCAATTTTGTGGCGACAAAGAGGTTCTTGAACTCGTGGGCTTCATCGACGAACAGACGGTCGATACCGAGCTGTTCAAAGGTCAGAGTATCGTCCTGACTTGCTTTTTGTAGCTTGTCAAGCTGCTTTTGCAGGCTCTTACGAGTACGCTCCATAGCCTTAATCTGGAACTTAGAGCCTTCGCTCTTTTTAAGCTCCTCGATACCACGCAGAATATCGTCGATTTGGCTCTGAATGGTCGTTACCTGTCTCTCCTTAGAAACAGGAATTTTGCCGAGCTGAGAATGACCGATGATAACTGCATCATAGTTGCCAGTAGCGATTTTTGCAAAGAGCTGCTGGCGATTTTCCTTCTTGAAGTCCTTTTTGGTTGCAACAAGAATGTTAGCACCTGGGTAGAGCTTCTGAAAATCGTCACCGATCTGCTCTGTCAGGTGATTCGGCACAGCAAATAGGCTCTTGGTACAAAGACCTAACCGCTTGCTTTCCATTGCTGTTGCAATCATTTCATAGGTTTTGCCCGCGCCGACGCAGTGAGCGAATAATGTGTTACCGCCAAACATAGCGTGTGCGATAGCGTTTTTCTGATGATCGTGCAGGTGAATGTCCGCTGTCATCATCGGGAAAGAAAGTGCCGAACCGTCAAACTCACGGGGACGGATACTGTTGAACAGCTCATTGTAACGCTCCACAATAGCTTCACGGCGGACGGGATCTTTGAAGATCCACTCCTTGAAAGCCTTGCGAATATCGTCAGCTTTACGCTGTACCACACGGGTAGCATCAATATCTACCACACGCTTTTCCTTTGTATCGCCCAATCCGTCCGGAACCTCAATAGTCTTGTAGACCTTCGGCTCTTGCAGATTCAGCAAATGCTCAAAAATATCGTAGGCGTTCATCTTATGAGAGCCGTACTTCTGAGTCGCAAGCACCGACCTGTCGGAAGATTTGTTGCTTACATGGAAAGAGTTAGCGTGGACGGAGTATTCTACCCCTACGATAGCAGACTTGTTCCACCTTGCAGACGGACTGTCACTCCGCTGATACGCCGGAGTCTGCAACAGCTCATACATGAACTGCTCGTAATACTTCGGATCAAGCCAAGCGGCACCGAGCTTAATGTCAATATCTCCGGCTTTCAGCGGTTCAGGCATAGCCTGTTTCAACGCAGACACGTTTATATTGAAATCGGGATCGTACTCAGCGATCTCCTCAGCTTCACGGAGCTTTTTGCGAATATCGCCTGACAAGTATTCACTTGCAGTCTGATACTCGTTCTCCGTATGGGGAATCTTGAAAATCTCGCCCGTAAGGTCGTGCTTCAGCTCGTCCTCGGTCATACCCGTGAGCTTTCCCATGTACTCAAAGTCCACTCTTGCTTTCTCCGCAATTGAAAGCGTGAGAGCTTCAAGTGCGGTATCAACGTGTTCCACAGCCTTCGGCGGTACGATAGTCCGCTTTGTGAAAATATCGGACTTTTCAAGGAGCTTAGTCTTATCATAGCTCTTTTCCAGTCCTGCCACAAGGTTATACGAAACATCTTCCGCAAAGTAACGCTTGTTGGTCTGCGAGTGGATAAGCCCGAACTTCTTGTAAAAATCGTCATAAGCTGTATTCAGCTTTGCCTGCAAATCCTTGATAACGCTGTCAGGCTTGTCAAGCTCCATCGCTTCAATAAGCTCTCTCGTCAGATCACGCAATTCAATAAAAGCAGTAAAACGCTTGTGCTGTGCAGTACCCTTATCGAAACGGAACTCACAGGCAGCGTTATTCTTTTTGAAGAACACCTGATCGTCAGAAAGGAAAAAGCTGTAATTACGCAGTTTAGAGGGAATCTGCACCTGAACACCGTCGGCAGTCTTAGCGTAAACATCTCTGCCGCGCTCATGACTGATCTCCGCAGAGAGCTTGCCAACAGCTTCATGGAGTGCTGTTTTCAGGTCGAAGCCGTCCTCTGCGACAACCATAGTTCCGCTGCCGTAGAGCTTGTTGCCCTCGACCACCGTGCCAAGCACCATATCAGGGTGCTGTTCAAAGTATTTGTTGATCGGCAGTCCGTCTTCAGTCTGCCCGATATGTACCCAATCAGGAATATCGGACATTTCGGCAAGCGACTTGCCCTGATGCTTTTTCAGGAAGATAATATCCGTGGTGACTTCCGTGCCTGCATTGTCCTTGAAAGCTCCGTTCTTACCGCCCGGAAGTCTGATCGCGCCGATGAAGTCAGCCTTGTCAGCCAACATCTGGCGAGTGCTTTCATCACGCTTGTCAAGTGTGCCTGCCGAGGTCACGAATGCCATGATACCACCGTTTTTCAGCTTGTCGAGAGCTTCCGCAAAGAAGAAATCGTGCAGTTTCGTGGTATCGTGAACGGTATCACGGAAACCAAGCTCACCGAACGGCACATTGCCGACAGCCACATCAAAGCTGCCATTCTGAAAACGGTTCTGCTCAAAACCCTGAATTGCAATATCCGCATCAGGATAGAGAGCCTGAGCAATTCTGCCGGACAGCGAGTCGATCTCCACGCCGTAGAGCTGAGAGTGTGTCTGCATATCTTCGGGCATACGACCGAAAAAGTTTCCGATACCCATTGCAGGCTCTAAGACATTACCGCCGTCAAAGCCGAATTTACCAAGAGCTTCGTAGATTCCGTCAATAACGGTCGGGCTGGTATAAAACGCATCATTGACCGTTGAACGAGCCTGAGCGTACTCCTGCGGAGTAAGCAGCTCAGAAAGCTCCTTATATTCTGCGGCCCACTTCGGATCGTCCTTATCAAAAGCCTTAGCCAAAGCACCCCAGCCGACATATTTCGACAGGGTTTCCTTTTCCTCAGCAGTCGCAGGACGCTTCTCACGTTCAAGTGTTTTCAGCGTTTTGATAGCATCAACATTGGCACGGAACTTTGTCTTAGCACCGCCGTCACCGAGGTTATCATCGGTGATCGTGAAGTTTTCGCCCTTATCGGGTGCAGTTACTTCCTGCACAGGAGCATCGACCGCAGGCGGAATAATCTTGTATTCACCGCTGCGTATAAACTCATCAGCGAGGAAGGTCACACGGGACGTAAGTCTCGGAGCATCTTCAAGTGCCGTGTCTGCAAGCGTAATGAATCCGCCCATATCAAGACTTTCGACCTTATACTCCTTGCCCTTGTATTCAAGATGATCACCAACAGACAGCACGGGTGCAGTCGTTTTGGGTACAATTTCCGGCTCTTTCTCAGCCTGAACTGTCTGCTCACGCTCCAAGCTGTCAACGAAATGAAAGCTCATGAGCATATCGCCGTTGTCAAGCCGAGAAGTCAGCTCACCGCCGTTAAACGTCCAGTTCTTCGCACGGTCAAACTCCATGTGGAGGTCTTTGCCCGTAGGTTCTCCGTTTTCATCGAGCTTTCGGGAAGTAAAATCAACCGTAGTAACGCCTGTGACCACTCTGCGCTCTCCGATACACTCAGGACGGAGGTGGTCAGTGATCTCAAACATCATACCCGGCTGGATAGCCTTTTTGAACTGAGACAGGTTCTTGACCGTAGGAATTTCAGGCTTATCGGGTGTTACCTCAGTCTTTTCAGGCTCAGGCTTCACGGGTGCAGACTGCTCCTTTTTAGGTTCAGCCCTGCCGATATACTCATACATACCGCTGTTCAGGAGCTTATCATAGGAGATATTCTCCGTCACAGCAAAACCGCCGCTTTCTCTTGTGATAGTGCAATCGTCCGTATAGAACGGTAACGCACCTGTCAGCGAAATAACCTCAGAAACCTCGCCACTAATCTTGTGACGAAATCGGTCACCGACTTCGACCTTATGGGGTTCAGCCTGTTCTGCTTTGAGTGCAGCCCTTTCTTCTTTTTGTTCAGCCGAGAGATAAGTATCATCCCTGAGCCGTGATTCTGTCATTGTTGCGACATTGTACCATGAATGACGGAACTTTTCGCCGTTCTCAAAGCTGAAAGTAATACCCTGAGAATTGTAGTCCACAAGGGAGATATTGCCTTCACCGCTGTGACCGCCTGTTCCATACTCCTTTTTCAAGAAATCGGCAAGCTGCTGGATAGTCGGGTGCTGTTCCTCATAGAAGTCCTGCACACGGAGCTTGCCGTGAACAAAGCCCGTACCGCGGTCGATTTCAGCGGCTAAGGCTTCATAGACCTGAACGCCGTCCACCACCGGACCTTTCGCAAATTCGGTCTTCGGCTTTTCCTTTGCAGGCTTAGAAAATGTAAGCGGTTCAGGATCACCGAACAAGGAGAGCTGTTCGCCCTGAGCTTCGGGCATTTCCCAAAACGGAACATCGGAGTTTTCGTTCTTCTGAATTTCATCAATGACTGCTGCATCTGTAAAGAGAGGACGATCAATATCCTCAGTCTCCGCAATAGGTGTCTCCACCGCAGGAGCATCATCGACCGCCATAAGACCAAGCTCATAGGCTGCGCCGTCGATCTCTGCCTTATGATTTTCATAGGTGTCGATAGAGATAATGCCCTCGGCATTGTCAATGATAACAGTCGCACCGAGGGAAAGTGCCTTATCCTTGATCTCGTTAAGGCTTTCGGCATCGCCCTTGTATTTCAGAGTGACCGCAGAAACATCATCAGCAGGAAAAGAAACTTCTGCAACATCGGCGGCATCGCTCATAAGGTCAACCGTCTGTTCGTTCTTTCCGGTATGACGCTCGATCACTTCATCGGGAACGGAAATGAGGTCAGAGAAATCAAGTCCAGTCAGACCGTTCTCGATCATATCCTCAATGCTGTCATACTGCTCCGTATTGTAAACTTCGCCGTCAAACTCGTAGGTGATCTTGAAGTCCACAAGGTCAGCCGTCACCTGAATAGGCAGCTCATCGTCGGTCAGAGTGGTAAACACCAGACCGACATTGTGCAGATCATCAAAATCAGCACTCTCACGGTACTCTGCTTCGCAGAAGTCGTTAATTAAGAACTTTGCCTTATCAAGCGGAGTCTCAAAAGTACGCTGAAAGTCCATGATCTCCACAGGTTTGTCGGGATTATGTTCAAGCATCGCAGTACGCAGGAGCGCCGGAAATGTAGTCAGCTCACGGTACGGCTCGATCTCCATTTTATCGCTACGGTTATAGATACCGCAGACGGGATCACCGTCATAAAACAGCTCACCGACTTTATCGCCGTCAGCGATAGCAAGTTTCCATGTGCCGCGCTCTGTCTCCGCAGATTCGCAGTCAGTGCCGAAGAACTTATCAACGACCTGCTGTAAAGTCTGGAGCTTTTCAGGCTCACGCTTCGGAGGATTCAGCTCAAAAGCCTGTTCGATCAGGACGGAATATCCTGCATCACTGAGCTTTTTGGAGTATTCGTCTTTATCCTCAGCCGGAAATCCGACCATAGGCTGCCCGTTTTTTGAGTGCATTTGCAGTCCGAGGACTTCCACACCGATCTCAGCATTTTTGCCGTGCATCTCGTAAAAATCGCCTGCCTTGCGGAGCGATACCGGACCTTTATCTTCGGGTTCAGCCTTTTCAGCCTGCTGTCCGCCTTTGCTGATGATCTCAAAGCCCTTTTCCTCCATATCTTGCTGCCAGCCGTCGTAGGCAAGTACATCAGAAGTGCCGAGCAGAATACCGCCATAATCGGGAGCGTCAAGGTCTTTCAGCGAAATACTCTTATCGCTGATCTTCTCGACCTCACGGCGAGCGCCGTCATACATGATAATATCACCAACAGCGAGATCGGATACTTTGGCTGTTTCGGACTTTTCCTGCACAAGCTCCTTCTCCTTGAAAAACTCAGGCATTTCCGTAAAACCGAAACTGTCACAGAAATATGCTGTATCCTTGCCGTCAGCGGAAATGACGATAACATCAGAAACAGAAAGAGAGTGTCCGAAGAAATCATCGGGACGGTCATTATTAAACTGAGTGAAAAGTGCTTCAAGCGTAGCATTGCCCCTGAACTCTCCGACCTCACCCTCATACATAAGCTCATAATCGTCCTTGTTGAGCTGTACACCGTCCTTTTTGAGTTGTTCCATACCCTCAAAGCGAATGCCGTGATACTTCTCACCACCGGGAAGCTGATAGATTTTGAAAGTCCCTTGTGCCTTTTCCACATTATCGTAGGTGCGGATCGGGTGCTGCGCCTTGAAATCGTCGAAAATACGCTGTTCCTCAGCAGTCAGCTCAGAGTGTGCTTCAAGGAAAGGAACGAAAATGTCAAGCATTCTCTGCGCCCTCTCCTTATACTCCGGCTGATTGAACGGGTGCTGCGTATAACCGAGGATACCCTCATTGTATGTGCGGATATGGTCGATCAGCGAACCGCCGCCCGTACCCTTGCCGTCGCCAATATCAAAGCGGCCGTCATAGTTGAACTCCTCACCGCCGATGACAGCAGTAATGCTGAAATCAGTCTTTTTGTACCAGCCTGCTTTCAGATCAGGGATAGTACGCTCTGAATGCTGCTTCTCATCAAGGTATTCAAGGACAGCATTGCCGAGGGCAAAACTGCAATCAGGGTGTGCAAGGGCAAAATCGTGAACGATGTCGCTTTCGCTAACCCATTCATCGCCCTTATCCTTACCGAAATGGAAAGAGAGGCTATCCGGCTGTTTTTCGGGTGTTTCTGCATCAAAGCTCACATGATACTTTTCCTTTGCGATGATAGCAAAAGCCTTTTCGGTCAGTGCTTCATCACCGAGAATATCATGGAGAGCCTTCTTGATACGGTTGAGCTTCGGGATATTATCGCCGTTCTCCCAACCGTGCAGAGCCGCACCGTCAAATGCAGTCAGAAGGTCAGCGATCTTTTCATCGGACATATCGGGAATCGCATCGAGCATATCGTCACGCACCCACCATAAAGCGAGATCGTCAAATTCCTCATGGATACGGTCTATGAAAGCCTGGCCGATCTCCTCAAAGGAAACAAAACGCTCCATACCGCCGAAACTGCAATTATATCCGTCCTCAGTCCTCTCTAAATGCAGGGAATGACGGAGGTTCTCAGCATAGTAGTACACTCTGTCCGAAATCTTGCCGTCCTCAAAGACAAACTCAATGTCAGAAGCAGTACCGCCCTCTAACAGTCCGAGGGCAAGCTCACGGCGAATATCCTCACCATAATGGAAACGCTGGGCAAGGTCATAGAACGCAGGCTCACTCAGATGATAGCCGAAAGCCGCCTTGTCGCTGGGCTTATGCTTTTCAAGATACCCACGCTCAAACATCGGATACGCCATATCCTCCCACTCATCGGAGGAAAGAGTACGCACTGCAAGGAACTTTGCAAGGTCAGCCTGCGGAAACAGCACTTCTTCCTCAGTAGGAACTCTGTTTGCGTTCTCACGGTTGATAACTGCCTGCTTATGGGCAGTCAGAAAGTCAGCAACATCGGATTCCTGCAAAGCATTGTGCAGAATCTCGTCATAAGCCTGAATATCCTCAGCGGTGAAACTCTCGTCAATGCTGTCAATCTGTCCTCTTGTCACATCACCCACGAACATAGCAGTAATAGCGGCCCTCTGTTCATCGGAGAAATCGTGCTGAGAGAAAAAGTCGGAAAGCTCGATACTGCGATCAAAACTGGACTTTGCTTCAAGCATATCGGTGAGCTTGCTGTTTTCGCCGTATCTCTCTGCAGGAGCTTGTGCCAAGTATGCCTGAACAAGAGACAGCATTTCACCGAACTGTGCTTCATCGTATCTGCGGTCAAAGAAATCAGCAAGATCAAGCTGCATATCCTCAACAGCAAGACGATGAACTACGGGCGAAAGTGCGATATTCTGCTCCATAGAAAGACCGAGGTCAGTCATTTTGCGGAGCATATTTGTCTCACGGACAGCGTTCTCCAAAGCTCTGTGAAATGCAGGAGCGTTCTCCTTATCGACCGCAAAAGCAACCTTACCGTCACGGACAACAGCATGATAGCTCACACTTGTTTCAAGGAAAGGCTTGACCTCTCCGAACTGATCAGGTGTGAGCTTGCTCATATAGTAATGGGTATCACGGTTTGCACGATAGTCACGATTGCCGACTTCCTGCGCCTTATCGGGACTTGCGAACTGCTTACGCATATTCACGA
>OHSK01000569.1_pt1 | contig 18552 bp, 13 predicted proteins | sample 1578701 | NCBI WGS metagenome assembly OHSK01 (sample SAMEA3879503, study PRJEB24766) | human gut metagenome | biome: human-associated habitat; feature: feces | place: USA | collected 1985/1987
TCAATCGCCTCAATATTAGCTTTTCTTTTTTCATTCACCTCATAAAATACTCTTATTGCCTTACTAGAAAAAAGAGGTTCAAATATATGATTAATATCTTTATTTTCTATTTTTGATCCATCGTTACTTATAATTATTTTTTCTTGTCTATAAACAATATTTATTTTTTTATTTGCATATTTAAAAGCATTGTTGATTAGATTGTCAAAGACAATCATCATCAATTGTTGATCACATGAGATATTGATTTTAGGATCAATATCAATCGTAATGATTTTTGATTCTAAATCATAATGTTTTAATACTTCTTCAATCATTGGCGAAAGATTATAATTTTGTTTATGCAACTGATAAGACTTTGTCGTTCTTGTATATATCAACATTTGATTTAAAAGATTATTCATATGCTTAGATTCATCTTCGATCATTCTTAAGTATTTATGTTGTTTTTCAGGATTAACATTTTCTATCAACATTTCTGTACTATTTAAAATAACTGCGTTTGGTGTCTTCATTTCATGGGCCATTGCATTGATAAATAAGTTTCTTGTTTTATTTAATTCTTCTCTTTCATTTTCAAGATACGTATATATAAAATAAATACATGATAGAATAATTTGTACTAAACTAAACATTAAAATAAATCTATCTTTTAGACTATCTAAAACAATATTTGGGGTATCGATAAACATATTAAGTTTTATACTATTTTCTTTATTTACATGGCAACTCAGCTGCTTTATTGTCTTCTTTATCTCTTCTGGAATCTCCAGATAATTCTGCTGTACATAAGTTCCATACTCCTGCATAGAACGAACATAATTCTTTTCAAGCTCTCCCGCATTTTTCAACACAGACATCACGTCAAATCTCTGACTGATATCTAACAGGTTCTTGTTATTCTTGATCTGATAATAAGAAGTTGTATACTCCGTATCTGCTGTATTACGTTCTATCACACTGTCTCCAGCTGCATTTCCATTAATTCTGCTCGCATCTGAAAAATATGGTATTAATAAGAAACTCTCCTGCATCTTCTGATAATGAATCTTTATTTCTCTCTTTTCAGAAAATGCAATATCTTTTGGTGTCTGAATATATCCTTTCTGATAAACAGCAAAATCCTTCATAGAGAGATCTGGAAATAAATATGGCAGTTCCTGTGCCATTTCTCCACCGTAGACCAGGTTATTTTTCTTTTCCTTTGTCCATTCTCCATCTTTATATCTGCCACTAACAAATCCCTTCAGATACAGATCTGCATTTTCCGGGGCATACACCAGAAATAATTTTTCTCCTTTTGGAGAAACTTCTCCTACACTTCGAAGCTTTCCATTCCCAATTCCTCCGACTGCAAGATAGCCTTTTCCCTGTGTCCATTCCCTGATCTGTATCAGAATATTTCGTTTTATCATCGTATCTGTGGGTACATTCGTCTGATCATAAAAAAACAAAGGTACTGCGGCAGCCAGAAACATAATATACAATCCTGCCGCAAATCCTTTTTTTCCTTTTCGTATACTAAAATAAACAATCCATGAACCTAAAAACAAGAAAAACGCTGCTGAAATTCCATATGGCGCGATCATTAAAACGGCCATTTCCATAAGACCGGTTGTAAGAAACAAAGTCAATGGACGACATCTTAATATTCCAAGCACAATTCCTGCCACCAGCACAAAAAACAAAACTGCCAGTACGCTGTCCCTTCGACTATGTTCTAACGTCACCGAAATGTAATAATAAAATCCAAGATCCATACTCTGATTCAATGCTTCTGCCATCTTATTATTGATGATCTGAAATCCATTGATCAGCTGTCTGTGTGCAAGCATGCAGTATATGATACATATCACAACCATGACTACAATATTTCTCTTATTCTGATCAAGCAATCTACACATTCCGAGAAACCAAATGACACTTCCCATCACAAAAAGCCACTGAAACCTTGAAATCCGAAATCCAGCAAATATACTCCATACAACAGATGCAAAAGCCACTGCCATCATGATATATTCAATTTTTATTTTTTTATATCCACACATTATAACTCCATATCATATAAAAATTTCTGCAGATCTTGTCCTTTTTCACAAAGTGGAATCTTATAAAGATGCTCCATCGGATCCGATGACAATTCATATTTTCCACAAAAAATATCCGTAAACAATTCTTCATATTGTTCTATATGGCAAAGCAGATATTTATGCTCCCCATAATAGATTTCCTGTATAACTCCCTGCGATTTCAAAAAGAAAGAAATAGAATAAAAAGCTGCCATATAATCAGAAATACGGTCTTTTTCTATATCATCCAACGATAATCCGATCTTCACGCGTTCTTCTTCCTCTTCTTCATTTTTTCTCACCCAAAGTCCACCTGTCGCAGCATAGAGGTTCCAATGAACTCTTGAAATCCGGTCTCCTTCCTGATATTTCCTGACTCCATCGTATTCAAAACCTTGTTCCATAAGATCTCTTCTTGCGATCTTTTCCTGCATAAATCCCATTTCATATCGTTTTGGCATAACAAGAAAAGATATTTGTTTGTTAAATTCTTTTTTTACTTTATACATTCCTGTAAGATCTTCCCACGAAACTGAACAAATCTGAATATGATAACTGTCACATTCCGTGATCATTTCAGACAGTGTGATCGAATCTCCTTCTTGTGGATTCCATACGATATTTTTCTTCTTTCGCATTCTTTGTTTTCGAAACTTGGATGTCATTTCATATTCCAATCGGAATGTATAGCTGTTTATCTTTGATGTAATTCCATGAATCCTCAATCGTATCTCTGCTTCATCGCCTTCTGTAAGTACTAATGAATCCATTTCTATGGTTAATATCATCTGTTTTTGTTCTGACTGACACCTGCAGACAGAATAAGCCAGCACAACAAATAAGGATGCCATAAGGCACCCTCCAATGAAATTTCCATAAATGATCCAATATATAAGCGCAAATATTATGACAAAAAAATACATCTTTATCCTTTCTGATTTCCTTTTGGAAGTGGTATCTTATAAAGAATCGCTTTTAAAATCTCTTCTTTCGTTTTCCTCTGAACCTTCGCTTCCTTGCTTCTGATCACCCTATGCTCGATAGTTTCAAAGAAAACATCTTTCACATCCTGTGGTATTACATAATCACGTCCCTCAAGATATGCATTTGCTTTTGCCATCGATAAAAGTGCGATCGTTCCTCTTGGACTGATTCCAAGTTCTAAGTCTCTGGATCTTCTTGTCTCATTCGCAATCTCGACAATATATCTTAAAATATCTTCATGCACAAATAATCGTGCAGCTTCTTCTCTTGCTTTTCGCAATTCTTCCACCGAGATCTGTTCTTCGATCCCAGAGGTCGTCATATCCACACTTCCTTGTGCTAACATCTTGATCTCACTCTCCATATCCGGATATCCAAGAGATGTCCGGATCATAAATCGGTCTAACTGTGATTCTGGAAGCGAGTGTGTTCCAATAGAACCAAAAGGATTCTGCGTTGCAATAACGATATACGGATCTGGAAGATCTCTCGTAATACCATCTACCGTGATCTGTCCTTCTTCCATTGCTTCTAGAAGTGCCGACTGTGTCTTCGGTGATGTTCGGTTAATCTCATCCGCCAGCAAAAGATTCGTCATCGCTGCTCCTTCTTTGAATTCAAATTCTTCACTACCCTGATGATAGATAGAAAATCCTGCAATATCCGTTGGCATGATATCCGGAGTAAACTGAATCCTTTGATAATCCAGTCCCAATACCTTTGAAAAGGCTAATGCAAGTGTTGTCTTTCCTACACCTGGAATATCCTCGATCAAGATATGTCCTCCTGCAAGGATCGCTGTCATAATCTGATGCACCGTATGACCTTTTCCTTCCATAACACGGTTGATCTCATCCATTGCTCTGACTGCTTTTTTGTACATAAAGAAATTATCCATCTTATCTTCCTCGTTTTGCAGTTATAACAATGATCATCATAGCAAGTGCAAGGCTTATTGCTGCTCCTGCAAGTCCAATATATCCATTTCCTGTAATTCCTGACAAAATATATCCAACACTTGCACAAAGTGCCACTGTTAATGCATATGGCATCTGTGTTGCCACGTGGTCTATGTGCCTACACTGCGCTCCCGCAGACGAAAGAATCGTTGTATCAGAAATCGGTGAAATATGATCTCCACAAACAGCTCCTGCAAGAATCGCTCCTACACAAACTGACATCATCATATAATTAGCACTTAAGATCGTAACAGAGATTGGGATCAAAATTCCAAATGTTCCCCATGATGTTCCTGTTGCAAATGCAAGTCCTAATGAAATCAGGAAGAAGATAACCGGCATCACAGCGATCGCCATTGTACTTCCACCAACAGCTGCTTTAACAAATCCCTGAATATTTAAATACTCTGCTCCACAAACACCTGATAATGTCCATGCAAGACAAAGGATCATGATCGCTGATGTCATTGCTTTAAATCCCTGTGCAAAGCTTCCACAGAAATCTACAAATTCAAGAACTTTTCTTGGAATATACAAAATAAATGTAAAGATCAGTGTTAAAAATGATCCTAATACTAAACTTCTCGCACTGGAGCAATTAGCAAAGGCCTCTGCAAGCGGAACCCCTTTGAAAAAGCCGCCTGTATACAACATAAATCCAATACAAGAAGCGATCAAAAATAAAATCGGCAAGATCAGATCTTTTACCTTTCCATGTCCAACGATTGGTACTTCTTCTTCATCTTCAACAATCTCTTCTAAATGTGCATTTAATTCATATTGTTTCATCTTTGAATAATCAATATTCGTAATGATCAAAAATGCCAAAAATACAAGTGTGAGCAATGCATAATAGTTAAATGGAATCGCTCTCAAGAATAAGGTAAATCCATCAATATTGCATCCTGCTGGAAGAGATGATCCTACAGCTGCTGCCCAGCTTGAGATTGGCGCAATAATACATACGGGAGCTGCAGTTGCATCGATCACATAAGCCAATTTTGCTCTTGTAATATTATGTTTATCTGTCACAGGGCGCATAACCGTTCCAACTGTCAGACAGTTAAAATAATCATCAACAAAGATCACAACTCCAAGACAGATCGTTGCAAAAAGTGCCTGTCTCTTTGTGCGGATCGCTTTTGCTGCCCATTTTCCATAGGCTCTGGAAGCACCTGATTTGGTGATTAGTGCTACCAGAATTCCTAATAATACTAAAAATATCAAAATATCGCAATTAGCTCCAATTTTCTCTCCCATGATTGCAAAAATGGTATCCATTGCTTTGATCAGATGAAAATTATGATACATCAGAGCCCCCGATGCAATTCCGATCATCAGCGATAAATATACCTCCTTGGTTATTAATGCTAAAACAATTGCAATCACTGGCGGAAGAATCGCCCAAAATGTACCTGTCATGTATATTTACTCCTTAATCTTTAATCTCTGTAATAATTGATGAGGCATCCTTTTAAAATGATTTCTCTCTCATCATCTGTTAATTCACCTAGTGTTAAGGTGATCTCTTTCATTCCTTCATTTACCACATATGCTGGAATCTTTGTAAGCTTGTCTTCCACTGCTTTGCGGACATCTGGAACAAAAATGTAATCTTTGTTCTTAAATGGAAGTTCTCCTTTATCAATCGTAAATGGAAGCATTCCCCAGTTGATCAGGTTTGAACGGTATCTCTTTGTCGCATATTCGTTTGCGATATTTGCCCATCCACCTAATACTTTCTGGCAAGAAGCCGCCTGTTCACGTGCAGAACCATCTCCTGGTTTCACTGCAAAGATCGTGCTTCCGATTCCTAAATTATCCTGAGTTACATCCGCGTAAGATTCTTTGACTGTCTCCAGGATATCTTTAACTTCTGGGAATGCTTCCGCTGCATCTTCTCCAGCTTCGATCGCTTTCTGTGCTTTCTGTACTTCTTTTGCAAGCCCTACATATGCAGGGTCTTTTCTTGATAACGCAAATTCTGCAAGTCCTAATGGATTAGAACGATAAGATGAAGTTTCTCCAGATGGGATCAATTCATCTGTTGTTGTAACAGGATCATGAATCTCTGATACAACTTTTAATAACATGTTCTGTGGAAGTGCAGACATCTCTGGCCAATCTTTGATGTTTGGTCCAAACTGAATCTCTACTGATGGATCTGCAACACCCTTGCTGTCAAATACACGATTATCATAAATTGTCTTGTCAAAGTGATATTTTGGAATAAAATCACTTGCTTCTACATCCGTTGCCGGTGTTAAATATCCTTTATTCGCTGCTGTTGCTGCGATAGAACGTGCATCCATTAATGCAACGGAAGAAATCTGGCCATTCTGAAGTTTAGAACCTTCACGGTTCGGGAAGTTTCTTGTTGAATGACGAATACTAAACGCATTATTTGCAGGTGTATCTCCAGCACCAAAACATGGTCCACAGAATGCTGTCTTAACGATCGCACCTGTCTGCATCAGATCTGCAACTGCTCCATTCTTCACAAGTTCCATATAAATTGGTGTACTTGCAGGATATACGCTTAATGTGAATTCATCAGCACCGATAGAGTGTCCTCTTAATATATCAGCAGCTGCACATATATTCTCGAATCCACCACCTGCACATCCAGCGATGATACCCTGGTCTACATATAACTTACCATCTTTAATCTTGTTAGTAAGCTTAAAATCTACCTGTCCATCAAGACTTACAAGTGCCTTCTTTTCTACATCATGAAGAATATCAACAAGGTTTGCATTGAGTTCATCAATAGTATATGTGTTACTTGGATGGAATGGCATAGCTATCATAGGCTTGATCTTACTAAGGTCAACGTATACAACGCCGTCATAGTAAGCAACGCTGCCTGGATTCAGTTCTTTATAGCTTTCACTTCTTCCATGGATATCATAGAATTCCTTAACCTTGTCATCTGTTCTCCAGATAGATGAAAGACATGTAGTTTCTGTTGTCATAACATCTACGCCGATTCTAAAGTCAGCACTTAAGCTTGAAACACCTGGTCCTACGAACTCCATAACCTTATTCTTAACATAACCGTTGGCAAATACTTCACCGATAATGGCAAGTGCCACGTCCTGAGGACCTACACCCTTCATAGGTTCTCCTGTCATATATATAGCAACTACACCAGGCATATTGATATCATATGTCTTATTAAGAAGCTGCTTTACAAGCTCAGGTCCACCCTCACCCATAGCCATAGTACCAAGTGCACCATAACGTGTGTGGCTGTCTGAACCAAGAATCATCTTTCCACCCTCAGCAAGCATCTCTCTTGCAAACTGATGAATAACTGCCTGATGAGGTGGCACATAGATTCCACCATACTTCTTGGCGCATGTAAGTCCAAACATATGGTCATCCTCATTGATAGTTCCACCTACAGCACACAGGCTGTTATGACAGTTTGTAAGTACATAAGGAATAGGGAACTTTTCAAGTCCTGAAGCTCTTGCTGTCTGTATAATACCTACAAATGTAATATCATGGGAAGTCATCTTATCAAACTTAATCTTAAGCTTATCCATATTGCCAGAAGTATTATGCTTATCTAATATGCCATAAGCTATAGTATTCTTAGCTGCTTCTTCCTTAGTTATGTTCTTACCTGTCTTTGCAGCGACCTCCTGTGCTGCTGTCTGGCTATCCTCAATAACCTCTGTTCCGTTAATGAGATATGCTCCACCTTTGCTTAACTTAATCATTACAAACTCTTTTCCTTTCCCGTTTTTATAATGTGATTTCTGGTACATCGTTTCGTAAATAACTATACCAATCACGTTAGTATTCTGTTAATCTTTAAGATATTCAGAAACCTTACTCTTAATATCCTCTATAACTGAAGCATCTGCCTCATTCTGCTTCCACGTTACATTAACTGTATCATTCTTATATCTTGGAATAATATGCATATGGAAGTGGAATACTGTCTGACCTGCTGCCTCACCATTATTCTGGACTATGTTAAGCCCATCAAAATCCAGTGCCTTTCTATATGCCTTAGACAGTTTAACAGCAACCTTAAATACATGTGCAGCTGTTTCATCATCCATTGAGTATATATCGTCATAATGATTCTTAGGTAATATAAGTATGTGTCCTGGTGCTGCCGGACTTGCATCGAATATAACCTTAACTACTTCATCTTCATATATTGAATTGGTTGGTATGTCTCCATTAGCCAGTTTACAAAAAATGCAATCATCTTTTTTCATAAACTCTTTCTTCCTCCTTATACATCATTTACTTATTTTATATTTAAGTATATACTCGTATAATAACTTAAAGCAAGGTTGATTACAATATTTTTGCAGATAATTATTCAACAATTATTCTGATGTATGTATAATTTTAGAAATGAGGTTTTATATGTTTAATAAAGAGGAATATGATACTATCGTATCGGAATGTAAAAAAAGCAGCAAATTATCATCTGCATTATCTGATTTAAGAAAAGACTCTCTGGAAGAGCTGTCGGTCGTTTCCCACGAAATAAAAAACTACGCAGCCTATCTTAAAACATCTTATCAGTTTATTTCCCATAAGAATTCTGAACTTAAAGATAATAAATTCTGGAACAACATGGGCTCGACTATAGATGAGCTGGTTGGATATATGAACCGCACCTCTTTATACAGATACAGCTTTAAAGATAGCGAAATGATTGAATGTAATGTAAAAGAGCTGCTGGAGCGTATTAAGACATATATTGGAAAAAAATACAGCAATGAAGCACATAGTGAAAAGCTCCCATTAAACACTGAACTTATAAATGCAGACGAAAAAACAAGCTTCTATATATCCTCACATCTGCTTACACTTGGTATTAATGAACTTATAGATAACGCATATGAAGCATGCAGTAATAAACCCATCTGTCTGCAGATACAATGCGACAATCAGCTTATGCATCTGTCTATAATAAATGCATCAGACAGCGAACCAGACAAGAGCCTTTTAAAAGACATGATAGATGCAGCTGATAAGTCCGGTACACCAGACATCTACAGTTATGATTTATCCAGACTCTGCACACCTTTCTTTACGACAAAGAAAAGCCACGTTGGTCTTGGATTATCTAGCGTCTATCAGATGTGTATACTTGGCGGAGCCTCACTTAGCATGACCTATAATAGCGCTTCGCATATTACAACAACCTGTATTACACTTGAAAGGTCATGACAAAGCATGACCTTTTCTCATACCATTCTATGCTCCGAAATCAAATATTTCATCTAACATCCTGAGTGTCCTGAAGTTACCTTTTGCAGTCATATCTCCTGTCATAAATGCCCTGTGAAAGGTGATTCTTCCCTGTACTATGTTATCAAATGTCTCCTTGGACATTTTACCTATGACATCTGCTGTCATATCTTCACCAAACTCTGCGTTAAGCTGTCCACCTGCAACATTCACCACAATATTTTTATCCTTGTCACTTATCATGAACATATATCTGCCATTATAACTAAGTTCAGGTTTAAAATGGTTTCTGAATACACTTAAATAATAATCATCGCCTCCATTTGCCTGGTCATTCATAAGTTCCTTGTATATACTTGCAAGTGATTCAATGTCTTCTTTCTGCGTCTTTACAAACTCATCATCAGAAGCATACTTTGATAACTGCTCACTCTCCTGAGGTGTAAAGCTTACAACTTCCTTTATAACATTCTTTCTTATAGTCTGGCTGCTTGAAGGCAGGCTCTTTACTTTCTTTGATATAGTTCTGTATATATTCTCAGCATATTTTTCTATAATATCTTTATATTCCTGATTGAATTCAAAATCAGTCGTATCATCAACATATGCACTAAGTGAGCTTCCTATAACACCACCTATTATCTCCCACGAATTACAGAGTGCTGTCACAACCTCTCTTTCTCCATATGCCCTTGACATAACAACCGGAAACATATATGTAGATGCTGCCTTGCTTTTATCTGCATATAACCAGCAAGAATCAAGAAGCGTCTGCATATATCCGCCCATTCCAACCCACTCTACTGTTGTTGCAAATATAACACCATCTGCATCTGCTACCGACTGGGAAAGTGTCGTTATCGTGTTTTTCATCTCATAAAGGTTATATCTTGTTACCGTTACATTAAGCTCTTCTAACACTTCCTGTATTCTGTTTATCACAACTATTGTAGGATCATCGACCATACCACGTCCACCATAGTATATATTAACATTCATAAAATAGTCCTCCATATACTGATTTACCAGTAAACTAGATTGTATCATATGAAAAGGGATTTGGCGATATACTGGTACATATATTTATTTATTCTTTATACTATGATATGCACACCTTAAAATTATAAGCTGCTACTCTTAGTATATCTCCATCAGCTATACGTGTCTTGCTATGCATGGCTATTCTCTCATCATTTATATATGTTCCGTTAGTAGAATTCATATCTTCTATATAGAACTTATCATCCTCCTTAAGCAGACATGCATGCATCTTACTTATAACTGGTGAATCTATGAATATATCTGCACTTCCCTCAAGGCTTCCTATTGTACATGGATATTTTACTGGTTCTATATTTTCCAATGGCTGCTCATATGCCTCCTTATTTTTCATATATAACCTGTTATCTTTGTTATCAAGAAGGCTTAGTGTAAGCTTATTATCCTTTAACATCTTAAGATAATCGCTTAGAAGCATTGTATGACTGACTTTTATTTCCTGCTCTTCTTCATCCTTCATCACCCTTGCTGTTACCATACTGCTATATGAAGTTTTTTCTACATCCTCCATGTATTCATGTTCAGCTTCCGGCTTACGTTCATAAGATTTATCTGTATTGTTATGCATTCTATATGGTATAAGTTCATCCTCTGTCACCTTGTCTTCACTGGCAATTTCCCCTATAATATCAGCCACTTTTCCAGATACATAGAATATAAGCACGCCAGCTATTATGCATATTACAGATGCAGCTGTATTAAGCTTTACTACCGCATATGTTTTTAAAAACATGCTAAGAAATGCGTTTAATAAAATAACTGCACCCACTGCTTTCATGACAAATACTGCCTTTTTACTGCTTTTATTACTTTTGTTATCCTCTGCTGTTTCTGGAAGCACATCTTTTATTATTTTCCCTTTATGCTGGCTATTTTCATCCGTCTTGCATGTGATATCTTTTGTTGTTCTGTCTTTTCGGTTACGGTCTTTTACTATGCCATCTTTGCGATTGTAATCTTTCACTATGCTGTCTTTTACTGTGCCGTCTTTTCCATAATCAACCGTTTCGCTTTCACTTTTCATTCTGTTGATTTCCCCATTCCAGGTCTGTACAACATCGTGATACGTTTTACCAACATGCTTATTGTCATCATCCTCTATGTCTATCTGCGTATCATCATCGTTTTCAAAAAAAGACATGAGATTGCGTGGTGTATAATCTCTTACAAGAATTCTCTGATATATTTCATAAAAGCGGACAAGACTTGACTTCTCAACAGAATGATCGAATCTTTCCAGTATATATTCAAATAACGAACGCATATTATCATAGAAATCAGAATTACCAGCTATGGGAGAATACATGAAACTGTATTTTTTATTGGCTAGTGAAACATATATATGCTGCGGCTTTAGTATAACTCTGTCAAGATCCAGCATATATTCATCAACCACACGTACCATCTCACTTATGTTGTTAAACATTGTCTTAACCTCTTCCATTGTAACCTTCCCATATTCAAACAGCTTACTAAGCTGCTGTTTTGAAGAAATATCATAATATATACAATTTCTTCCATCAATTTCATTCATTGTGATTGCAAGAAAATGCTCTGGCATGTTAAACATGAGCATCTTTACTTCATAGTCATCTTCACAGTTCCATTCCTTCTGTGCATCTATAACCGCATAGTTAATACTATTATCCCTTTCGTATCTTACATTCACTTCTCTTTCCAATGTATCTTCCATAAATACTCTCCATTCTCTTTTAACGTAATGAGCCACTATTTATGCAGCATTATATTAGTCTTTCTTATAATCTGTTCTGAATGGTTTCTATATACCTCCCTGCTCATACTTATATTTCCAATATTGATTCCGAAAAAATCCAGTTTAAATGGCCATTCTGCAGTACATGTAATATGATTTATACCGTCTGCTGCATTTTCTTTTCCTGCATATGAACCTGGCTTAACACTTACTTTTTTTACAAATATTGTTTTGTCTTTTATATATTCCTCACTTTTTACAAGCAGAGCTTTCTGTTCATTACTTGTTATATTCCTGGAATATTCTATTGATAACTGGTTAAGAATATTTCGCATAACAACTTTATCATGCATATATCCGCTGACACTTATAAGTGCTACTATAATAAGCGTAAATACAGGTACAATCACCGCATTCTCAACTGTATGCATACCATCATCATTCCCTTCTATATACAAAACAACGTTAACATATATGCTGATAGTAAAAATGGTATATATGGTACGGCTGTTTTAATCTTCATTTTTTTAGCAGCTACCCATATACCACCTGAAACTGCCAGCATAATAAATGATATCAACACTGTAAAAACTGCTATATACACATCCGAGAGCAGACAGACATAGCCAATAATTATCCCGTCTGCTTCGCCAATCAGCGGCGTAAACACCGATAAAAGTATAAATATTATTGCAATAATTATTGACAGTACTATCTGGCTGTACTGTATTATTTCACCACCTGCTTTATAATCACACACATACATAACCGGTATTGCGGCTCCCATTAATATAAGCCACATAACAGGAACTGTACGGCTTCTTATATCTTTATACGAAAGTATAGCAAGACATATTATCAAATATATTATTTTAAACATGCGACACCTCCTGTGACACCTCCTGTATTTACAATGTATAGTCATCCACTGCATTTTTCACACAATTTCCTGTCTTTTATGTCCGATTTTTTCACTTTCTGGATATTGCGTCTTAGCTCTGTACACATACTGTTACTATGAAAACGTGTTCCATATTCTGTATAATACACACTGTTTGTCTTTGTATCTCCTGTTTCTTTATCATCTGTATTTTTTTTGCACATTTTACACTCATAATATTTTGAACAAGAATTATTACGTATTTCTTCTATATCACCTTTATCACATTTTTTTATATAACGCAGCAAATGTGTACACTTTGAATCTGTATGATATACCTCCCCACCTGCTGTTATGTATACATATTCCTCTGACATGCCATCAGCTTTTTTATATCCATCCATGTCTTCACCAAGCCACGCATTAATCCTCTTCCTGTCAGCGATTTTTATACGTGTATTACCAAATATATCAAAAGGATTTTTAATATAATATGAAACCTTTATATCTATAACTGAATTTCCCTGCAGTACTCTTGAACTTATAAATATGAAGCCCGCATCACCATTTTCAATGTTATTATTTTTTGCATAATCTTTACCAAGTTCTTTTATAAACATTCTCCTTATGGTCTCAACAACCATGCCTTTTTTTATCCCACCACCTGCACTGTCTATTGTAGAATCATCCGCAATTCCATCTTCTATAGCTTTCTGTCCGGCATACTCATTAAAATTTTCGTATATATATGCGTAACCTGCACTTTTCTTTAAAGTTATATATAATGCATCATTCACATGTGAGCGCACTGCCATAACCTGTATAAAATACATTACTGCCATAACTGCATATATAAATAAAGGTATAACAAGTGCTGCCTCCACTGTGGATGATGCTCTTAATGCATTAAAAGCTGCTGGTTTAATATATGCCTCTTTATTGAGATAAACTATATTATTGGCTTGTGCAGAGGATGTATTATGTTTATGTATTTCTGGCGTTATAAACATCATACCTGTTAATTTATAAGAATAAGTCTTATCTTTCTCCTTCCTTTAAATTTTCGTTTTTTCCTTTAGGTTTAATTATAATGTTTCTTTTTGTACTTTATGATTGACACAGCGTAAAGTGCCGTATCCACATCATTTATTTTTAATATAAGTTTATCTGCACATAAAGAGGCAGCTGCTTATCCTGCATATTATCACTATATGTTTTAAAAAGCGGGCTCATGTGGGTTTAGACCTTTTGACCATGGTATCTTAAATATATGAATACTCCAGTTTCTGACTGTATGTCTGTCCATTTTTTACATATATAAACACGGCCGTGCCAGATGCTTCGTATATGTATTCCTTCATTCTAAAATCCTCATGCCCTAGTGCAATCATTACCAGTTCCATGGCTGACATAATACCTGCATTCCTCGCAGTTCTATCCTTTATAAGCAGTAGAATACGCATATAATCCATATAATCAAGGCTGTTATAACCAGCTGTACTGCCTGTTTCTTTCCCAGCTTTATTCTTATCCGAAAACAGACTTGTCTTTAAACCTGCGGCACCGCTGCTTATAACTGTGTTAATATCTGTTATCCAGTTGTCTGCATTTTTTACTGTGGCAATACTTTCACCAGCATACAGCTCTCTTAACTCCATAACTGATTCAGCATATGCCCATATAGACATAATAAAATACTGGGCTGCCTTGATGAGTACCATATTTCCCGTATATCCAAGAAGCTGTAGTGCTAATCCAAAACACTCATTCTTCTTCTGTACATCTGTTACAAGATATGAAAGATTAAGTCCCTCTCTTATCAGTACAAGCTTAAAAAGAACTTCATTCAAATTATCCTTATCTGACTGCCTTCCACACAGAATATATTCGATTTCATAATCAAGCAGCCTGCCAACATCACGGTCTTCCTTTTCAATATAACCAGTTTGTTGTCCGTTTTTTTCAATATAATCTGTATAACCTGCATATCTTGATATTATATATTCACTGACAAGTGCCTGACGTATATCTATATTGGATATACCATCTCCTCCATAACTTCCTGATACACATGTATCTGCAAGGTCAGAATAATCCATGGACTTATCTGATATCTCACCATCAATCACCAGTCCTGCTGCTCCTTCCTTTAATATCTGATAGATTTTATTTAGTGAAGTTATGCTGGTGTTATAATCATCTGCTCTGAAAGTATATTGTTCATATTCCTGTACGATTGTTTTGATACTAAATCCGTTTATTTCTGATTCTATATCTTCGTATATTTTTTCTATCTTTGTGATATACTCCTGCTTTTCTACGTCAGGCTCTGATATTTTCATACAAATATCCTGAACAGCCTGCATATTACCGACGATATTTTCTATGATTGAGTTGTCATTATCCACACTATCCCTGATATATCCCTCCGATAATACATCAGCATCATCATATTCTGTGTACAGTCTGTCTATATCCTCTGATAATTCCTGATACAGCTCATCACTTATATCACTCCTGTTAAAGTTCAGCTTTTCATGACATTCCCTTATGCTTTGTTCTGACTTTGTTCTTAACTCTTCATAAGACGAAGCCTGATATAATATATCTTGTGAAATGTTATGTATTTCGTCTGATATTCTTTCGATTTTTCTGCTATACTGCGATAGTATATTTACATCATCTGCTTCATACATATAATGCAGTTCATCCATATTCTTTTTACATTCAGCTACCATACTGGATATTTCATTTTCCTTTTCATCCATATCCGAACATGTACTTATAAGCAGGCTCATCACACTGCTGCTCTCACCGGCTGCAGCCTGTGTTGAACATATAGCTTCTGTAACCCTTCTGACAGCATCTGATTCTTTTATGCGGTTATTGACAACATTATAGTTTTTAACAACATCAGCATACCCACCACTTTTCATATATTTTATTATCTGCTCTTCAACACCATATCCGCCATTGTCAGTCATGTACTTATAACCAGTATATGATGCTTCTGTAAGGCTTAAATCCTTAGAATATGTTTTTATGTTTTCTTTGATGTACTGGGGGATTTTTTCATTGATTATGTCTGATTTTTTCAATGCAAATATATCGAATTGTTCTAATAAATCATTACTATATGCTGCAAATACTGATTCATCAGACAAGCTGCATGACTGTTTTATTATCGTGTTATATCCTGACATTGCTGCACTATCCACACATGTTGTAACAAATGAAACAACAATCATAAACACCATTGCCGCCATAACTGTAATCTGTGCCCTTAATGATATTGTCCTTATATATGATATTGTCTTTATATGTGATATTGTCTTTATATGTGATATTGCTGCCGTATTTATCATATCTTGTTTGCCTGGCTTGACATTTTTGATAACAGCTTATTAACCAATGCTGTTATCTGACTTTTAAATATGATGACAAGACCTATAAGCACAACGATAATAAGTACTATTTCCACGACTCCCATGCCATCTTCATCCTGCCAGAAATTTTTTATATTTTCTTTTACTTTTCTGCAAAATACTGTCATTTTGTTTTTCTTATTTTCTTTTACTGCTGTCTTTATAACATCTGTTTTCATAATAATCCTCCATTCTTGCGTGTGAAAAATCTTATTTTTCACACTATTCTTCCTTTCCTGTTTAATCTTCATATAACATGACAGAAGAAATCTCTGCTTTCTGCTATGTAAGATAAAAGTTCATAACTGCCGGAACCATAACTATAACCATAACTACCATAAGCAGCATAATCATTGGTATAAGCAGTCTTGTTGTAGCTTCTTCACCCTTCTGCCTTGCAATATTTTTTCTTTGTTCAAACGCATCATATGACTCCTGACAGAGTAATTCCCTTAGCCGGTTCGTTCCTCTTTTCAGATTAGTCTGAAGCAGCGATGCAAGCTTTAAGTATTCCCTTGTGTTACATCTGTATCCAAACTCCTCATAAGCTTCATATTCCGATATTCCGGATTTTATATTACAATCTGTTATATACATTTCTTCATATACTATCTTCACTCCACCACCAGCCTGCTTTTTCTTCATATAATCCTCAACCATCTTCTCCCATGCCTTCCTTATGGTCATACCGGCACCAAGAAGTAATGTAAGCTTGGCTATAAGCTCTGAATAATCGTATTTTAATTCCTTTATTCTTAGCTCCTGTTCTCTTTTTTTCTTCATTTTTCTTCTGTACAATATAAGTACCGCAACAGCTGCCGGCACAATAACATATGATAACCATGATGTTTTTTCTTTTGTGTACCTGTAATATATATCTTTCTGCCCTATATTTGACGGCAGAGCTGCCTCCTTTTCGTCTATGTTTTTATTAACTGTATTATCTACGGCCTTCTGGATAGTATTCTGTGCTATTACCTTCTGTGATTCATCATCATACTCACCGGCTGCCCGTACATTCAACTCTATAACACCATGTCTTTCATATTCCTCGTATTGCATAACGTATGTAAGTGACACCTCTTTAACATCACCTTCGCTTAGCATCTCATTATGCACCGTACCATCATAATCAATTACTGAATAATCTGAAGGATACATGCTTACACTTATAAGACCTTCTGCAAGCTTATCTGTCATACATATATCCTGTGTAATATAATCTGCTGAAGCATTATTCTTTAACACAATCCTTAAAAGCTCATCATAGGCTTCATCAAAGCATTGCTGTGTCTCTTCCTCTGACATTTTTCTTGGCTCAACATATGTATTTATTGTTGTCTGTTTATTTCCAGCTGCATCATAAACATCTAATGAAATGTTTTTAGAAGCTTCACCTGGTTCTGGTCTTTTTATATGACTTACTGATGATTTCTGCGAATCTTTTATAACAAGTGTCTTAACTAACACTATTCCAAGAACAAGTATTACAACAATAATATATTTAGTATTTATTTTATTTGTTATAGCATTTCCTCTGATTTTCTTATTCATGACAACTCTCTTAGTCCTTTTATGTTACACCTTAATATCCACGATCCTGATTGAAATAACAGCTGCAGCTGCATATATGATCAGACATAGTGTCATAACTATTATTCCCAGCACATTACCATATAGCACATCGACAAACCCCTGTGTTGTCATCCTAAGATATATAAGTATCCCCAATGGAATACACACCATAATCTTCTGCTCCATTTTTCTTCCGCTTATTATCGTGTCTATTTCCATCTGGACTTCTGACTTTTCCCTTATCATTTTTGTCGTCTGTTTAATAATCGCTGGAATATCACCACCACTTCTTTTGGCATACCTGAATATTTCCGAAAAATAGCTGACATCATCTATATTTAATGTTTTTGCGTAATCATCCATAATATCTTCAAGGTTTTCGTTTCTTTTTATTCTATTTACCATCATCCTGAACTCCCTGACTATAGATGATTCTTTTCCATATAGAAGTTCAAGCTCACCCACTGCTTCTGCAAACGCATTTTCAATCGAGTAACCCGTATTTAACGCAAATGAAACCGCCTGCATTCCATCACTGAACTCCATGGTTTTACGGCTTATTTTTTTACCATAAGCTTCCTTTTTACGTAACACAACATATATGGGGATAACCGGACTTAAGAATATGCATGACCATAAGCTGTTATAGAATAAATATGCA
>OHSK01000575.1_pt1 | contig 18459 bp, 16 predicted proteins | sample 1578701 | NCBI WGS metagenome assembly OHSK01 (sample SAMEA3879503, study PRJEB24766) | human gut metagenome | biome: human-associated habitat; feature: feces | place: USA | collected 1985/1987
GTCGGCACTCGGTTTTGGCGTGATGGGCATGACCTACAACCGTAGCCAGCATCCGGACAAGAAGCAATGCATCCGGTTGCTGCACGAAGCAGTGGATCGCGGTGTAACACTCTTCGATACCGCCATCATCTACGGGCCGCTGACCAACGAGAATTTAGCCGGAGAAGCACTGGCCGAGTTCAAAGGCCGGATTAACGTAACGACTAAATTCGGACACGAAGTAATCGACGGAAAAGGCACGGGACGTCAGGACAGTCGGCCGGAGACCATCCGTCGCTATTGCGAAGAGTCGCTCCGTCGCCTCCGACTCGATTCGCTTCCCATGTTCTACCAGCACCGTGCCGACCCCAACACCCCGGCAGAAGAGGTGGCATCGACTATTGCCGACTTGATGAAAGAGGGCAAAGTACAACACTGGGGCATGTGCGAAGTCAACGCCGAGACCATCCACAAGGCTCATGCCGTTTGCCCGCTGACGGCCATCCAAAGCGAATATCATCTGATGCACCGTCTGGTGGAGGAAAACGGAGTGCTCGACGCCTGTCGGGAACTGGGAATCGGCTTTATTCCATACAGCCCGCTGAATCGGGGATTTTTGGGCGGCTGCATCAACGAATACACGGTTTTCGACCCGAACAACGACAACCGACAGACCCTGCCGCGCTTCCAAGCGGAAGCAATGCGGGCAAATACCCGCATCGTGAATGTGCTGCAAGCCTTCGGCCGCACGCGAGGCATGACCTCGACACAAGTAGCACTCGGCTGGTTGCTACAGAAGGCACCGTGGATCGTACCGATTCCCGGAACAACGAAACTTGCACATCTGGAGGAGAACCTGCGCACACTGGAATTTACACTTTCTCCCGAAGAGTGGAAAGAACTGGAAAACGCTGTTGCCGCCATTCCCGTTGTCGGAGACAGATACAATGCCGAGCAACAACGGCAGGTAGGTCGCTAAAACAAAACACATTGAGCCTCGCAACAAAGACGTTGCAGGTCTTTGCTTTTATCTTTGCATCAAAGAAACAACTAAAAATAACAGATATGAAAATGAAAGTTTTATTTTAATATGTAAGAAGCTATGACCGGAAGGCAACTTCCTGACTCCAAGTCTGTGGATACGCTCTTCACAAACGTCCAACTGCCATTCGCTAATTGCCGGCTGGCTGAATCAAATCAATTAAATACAGATTATGAAACGGTTATTTATATCTTTATTGCTGTTCATTCCGGTAATGACTTTTGCCGGATGCAGATATTAGCACCATAAATAAAAAAATAATTCAAAACGGGGCTGAAACACTTGACTTCACCTTTCTGATGTAGTATCTTTGTAGAAGTTTAAAATGAAACTCTAATATAAACCTAAAACTTTCGTAAATGGGAAAAATAAGACCTTTACAACGAAACATTAAACAGTGCATAAAATTGACAATACATTCAGCTAAAGCAGGAGCTAATCCATATAATCAACCGATGGTTTACTCCTAAGCTATTCAGGCTAATTATAGTTAATACGGGTGACTTTCACCCCAAACAATGACGGGTATAAAAGATAAAAAGGCGGTCATTCTCATGAAGAATTATCGCCTTTTTTGTATACATATATTCTATTTTAGTTTTAAGATCGATTTCTAAGCTGTTAATAAGCGTCGGCAACATTCTTAAAAAACATTCCTCTTATTCTTTAAAAACGTTGTTCACGGTTATTAATGGGGCATACAGAATAGTATTGAATTATTACCTATTTTCATATTTCCGAAATTGGTCCGACTTCCTCTTTAACGGAGATAAAACAGAACGTATGGATTAGCTCGTCATCAACCTTCCGACCAAGGATATTCGGAGCCAATATTTTCAAGTTAGTCAACCGATCGTCACCAAGCTGATATATTGACATCAGCCACACATTTTTTTCATATTCCCGCTCTCCATAAACTTATCTCTTCATATTTACACTTTTATACACTACAAGCAGAAGGTCATATAGGCCGGTAGATAAACCACCCCTTCTTTCACGCTCAGGTTTTTAGGATGAATCACATAGCTCCCTCCTATACGCTGATGAAACCCCTCGTTGAAGCGGGTGAGCGAGCGAATGGTATATTTATCATTTGACTTTACCTCTATCGGAAAAATCTTATATTTCAATTTGCTTTGGTTCGAAAGAATAAAGTCTATTTCCACATCGTTGCGGTGCTTCTCCTCATTGTAGCGGGTGTAGAAGTAGAGCTTGTGCCCGGCAGCCACAAGCATCTGCGCAATTACATTCTCATAGAACATGCCCTCGTTTACAGATAGTTTTCCCAACAAGATTTCCCGGTAAAGTTCTCCATCGGAAATTTCATTCTCGTCAAACGTATGGCTGATGAGCAGCCCTGTATCACCCATATAACACTTCACATATGTCCTATCTTCATTTAACGAGAGCCCCACGTTGGGGTCCGAACAATTAAAGCATTCGTTGGCAATCATCGAATCGGATAGCCAGAAGAAGGTATCGTGATACTTAGGGAAACTTGCACCTTTTTCAATGCGATTCATCACCACTCGTCTTTCCGAGCGCGACAAAAAAGCCGGAATCTGGTCAAAAATACTCAATACGCTCGACCTGTAACCGGAATTTATCTTCATTATGTCATTGCGGTAGAGTGTCAGTATATCTCTTTTTTCCATATCGGCCATCTCGAAACTTCGGTTGTTCTCCATGTAGGCCGACAAACTTTTCGGCATACCGCCCACGATCATGTATTGCCGAAACAACAACATGGCCTTGGCGTGGAGTCCTTGTTCCAAAGGCACTCTTTTATCGAAGCATTGGCGGATATATGTCATCAATGGTTCCTCATCCATGGCCCAGGCAAACTCCTCAAAATCCATGGGATACATAGTTAGTGCCCTCTCTTCTGAGGGAATGGTTATGTCCTTTACATTTTCCTTTATGGAGATGAGCGAACCAGTCTCTATATAGTCGAACCGCCCGTCCGCCACCAGATACTTTATTGCTTGCCGTGCCTTAGGAAATTGTTGTATCTCATCAAAGATAATGACGGATTCTTTTGAATAAAGTTTCACTCCATATTCCGAAGAGAGAATAAGGAAAAAGGTGTCGAGGTCGTTCATGTAATTATTGAAAGCCGAAACAACCGAGTCGCTCACCTTATTGAAGTCTATCAAAAGATAACTCCGGTATTCATTCTTTGCAAACTCTTCCACAAGGGTAGACTTGCCTATTCGTCGGGCACCTTCTATCAGAAGTGCCTTAGTACCTGCTGCCTGATGTTTCCAAGCAAGTAGTTTATTGTACAATTTACGTTTAAATATCATGCAATTCAATATTTATCATATAGCCAATGCACAAAAGTAAGGATACTTTCTGTAATGCGCAAGTTTAATAAGACGCAAATCACCTGCAATGCGCACTTTACTGAAGGAAATTTCACCTGCAATACGCACTTTTGTTTCACATATTGTTTACAACTCAAATCTACAGAATCAATGCATTAGACGGGAATCCTCTTTTTTTCTTGTGACTATCACTTCCTTTTCAGCCTCTTTATATTCAAACCGTAACGGCGCAATCTTCTCCAAATCCTGAAGAACTTTTTCGAGAAGCGTATTCTCTGATGTAATCGTAAAGTATACATCCCAAGCAGACTGGTCTTCTATCTTGAAGTTCACATCATACCAGCGATTCAGCACTTTGATAACTTCGGACAGCGGGGCATCCTTGAAAGCTATCACATTCTTTTTCCACAAGGAAGACAGATGAATATCGGCATTCCGGGTAATGGTGCAATGCTCACTTTCCTTGTTATAGACAAGTTTTTCACCGGGTTTCAACGGGTATTTCTTATCTGAAGCAAGTGTCAGATTAACACGGCCTTCGTCCAGACAGACCGTGATATCCTTATTCTCCGGATAAGCCTGAACATCGAATGAAGTTCCCAGAACATGTACGGCAGGCCCGTTAAGATTGACAATGAAAGGTCGGTGGGAATTCTTTGAGACTACAAAATAGGCCTCGCCCTCCAGATAGACTTCACGGCTGGACAGCGCAAATTTCTTTGGATACTTAAGTCGTGAATCTGAATTTATATAAGCACGTGTGCCATCCTGAAACATCATTTGCAGGCGCTCACCTTTGGGCACATAGATTTCTTCGTAACCGGAATCACCCAACAGATCGACACGGGTATTCACCTGGACAAACAGCCCTATCAGCAGCACAAACGGAATGAGTACGGCTGCCACACGGAAGGTAATCCTGCGGATACGTTTCTGCCGGATGTTGCGGCGGATGCGGGCAAACATCTCTTCGGACGGGATTTCGTGATTGACATAGAGTTCTTCGAATCCTTGTTTGATCTGTACGGCATCACGGTCCATACTTTTAGCCAGATAGGACGCACCCTCATCGGTAGCAAACCAAGCCGCTACGATCCGGGCAACTTCAGGAGTAGATGTCCCTGCCAGCACTTCCTGTATCTGTTTTTCTGTAGGTGTATTCATATTCTCTGTACTCATACTGTTAAATAGACACTTAAATACCTTAACAAGGTGAGGTACGTAACAAAAATTAGCAATTTTCCCAAATGGACGCGCAGCAGTTTCAGCGCATCGGAATAATGGGTTTTGATTGTATTGATAGAGAGTTTCAGGCGGTCGGCTATCTCCTGGTTGGAGAGTTCTTCTCGCACCTTCATCAGACAGATTTCCCGCTTTTGGGGCGGCAGCATATCGACTGCTTTATAAAAGATGGACATCAGTTCTTTCTTTTCCAGACTGTCAACAAGGGTATCTTCGTAAGCAGGGGTGCCCTGAGCTATCTCATAATTCTTGGTAAGGGCGGTATTCTCATTGCGTATCACATTGAGTATATGATTTTTAGTCATTGTTATCAGGTAGTTTCTCAGGCTGATACCTACCCGAAGCTCCGAACGAAATTCCCAGAAACGGATAAATACGTGTTGCACAGCGTCTTCTGCCATCGCGGAACTCATCAAATAGCGATAGGCCAATGCGTAAAGCAGTTTGTGATATTTATTGTAAACCGCAGTAAATGCCTCTACATCTCCCCGCTCCACTTTAGCAAAAAGTGTTTCATCGTCAATATCAGATGTTTGCGGAGTTTTACGCTGCATTTAAACTGTGTTTTTAAGGTTAAAAGATAGAATGATGCGGGCAAATATACTCATTTTTGATAAAGGTGGGGTATGGATGGGAGTTTTTTATGGATGAGGAGATGGAAAATGAAGAGGTTATAGTTGCACAATCGTGCAACTTTTCGTATCTTTGCTACATGAAACGCAGGATTACAACATATGGTGGATATTTTGAGAGATTCATAGAAACCCTCTCTGCCAAAGAATTGTTGAAATTGCACTATATCATCTCTCTTCTGGAAACAGAAGACCGGATGCCCGTAAAATTTATCAAATTTATACGCGATGGATTATATGAGCTCCGAATGGAGTACAATACCGAGTCTTTTTCATTTTTGACGATGGACAAATCGTCGTGTTATTTAATGGTTTTCAAAAGAAAACTCAGAAGACCCCATCAGGAGAGATAGAAAAAGCATTAAAAATTAAGGAGGCCTATTATGGAGACAAACAATCATCAAATCGTTGATTACAGTGCTGTTCTTGAAAAGAAATTTGGCAAACCCGGCACAGAAGAGCGTGCAAAGTTTGATGAAGAAGCATATGCTTTCTATACAAGTCAAATATTACTCGATGCTCGCAAAAACGCACGGTTAACGCAAGAAGAACTTGCCAAACGTATCGGAACAAATAAATCCTATATCTCACGAATAGAGAAAGGAATTACCGTCCCAAGCGTAGCTACATTTTACAGAATAGTAAATGCCTTAGGACTAACTGTTGAGTTAACACCGGCAAGCTAAAAAGAGAATACTATATTTGGTATTTTACATCAAGAGACTTGCATAAGTAGCACATGTAAGTCTCTTTTTTATGATAAAATGCGAAATTCCACTAAAAAAGAACAGCCTAAAAGGCATTAATCTTCCTCTTTTCGTATATTTGAGGAGTCAAAATAAAAAACATCCAAAAAGGCTACAAAACACAGAGCTATGATAAATACACTCACCTCCTTACGGTTTATATTTGCTTTGATGGTGTTTGGAGCACATTGCTATACTATAGATAAATTCTTTGACACCCATTTCTTCAAAGAAGGATTTGTGGGTGTCAGTTTCTTTTTTGTGCTAAGCGGCTTTATCATAGCTTACAATTATCAGAAAAAATTCAGTGAAAACAAAATAACCAAACGGGCTTTTTGGGTAGCACGCATCGCACGTATTTATCCCCTGCACTGGCTGACCTTATTTATCGCTGTCGCCTTAGGAAACTATGTCATTGCATCAGGAGCGATAGATTGGCTCAAACACTTCTTAGCTTCACTCACATTGACAAATGCCTACATTCCAAAAGCTGACTATTTTTTCTCATTCAACAGCCCTTCGTGGAGCTTATGTTGCGAACAGCTATTTTACCTCTGCTTCCCATTCCTGATACCCATAGCAAAGGATTATAAAAAATTGCTCTGCGTTTTCTTAGTTTCTGCCATATTGATTGTAATCGGCATGCATTTTACGCCGGAAACCGATATAAAAGGATATTGGTACGTCAATCCGATTACCCGGTTACCTGATTTTTTAGCCGGCATGCTGCTATTTCAATTGTACGACCGTTTGAAACGTAAAAACATCACTGCATATCAAGGAAGTATTATTGAAATAGCATCCATCGCCTTATTTTTAGCCTTTTATCTCTATGCGGCTGAAATACCCAAAGTGTATCGGTATTCCTGTTACTACTGGCTTCCGGTTGCATTTCTTCTGATCAGCTTCTCTCTACAAAAAGGTATAGTCTCACGCCTCTTATCCAACCGTATTTTAGTGATTGGCGGAGAGATCAGTTACAGCTTCTATCTGATTCATCTTTTTGTGCTGCTGTCCTATGCAGAATGGCAAAAAGGAAGTAACTTTCATATAGCATGGTATATTTCAATTCCAATATTATTCTGTATCATCGTCCTATTAAGTTTACTCTCCTACTACTATTTTGAAAAACCGATGAATAAACGAATTAAAACATTACTAAATAAATAATTCATGGAACAACTAAGCAACAAGAATCCTCGTATCGAGGTAGTAGATGCCCTACGAGGCTTTGCCGTAATGGCTATCCTTTTGGTTCACAGTCTTGAACATTTCATTTTTCCCGTTTATCCCACAGATTCACCAACCTGGCTAAACATATTGGATCAGGGAGTATTAAGCGGTGTTTTCACCCTATTTGCCGGAAAATCTTACGCAATCTTCGCTCTCCTGTTCGGATTTACATTTTACATTCAGAGCAATAATCAGAAGAAGCAAGGCAAGGACTTCGGCTATCGTTTCCTATGGCGTTTAGTTCTGCTGGCTGCATTTGCAACATTAAACGCTGCTTTCTTCCCTGCCGGAGATGTATTATTGCTATTTGTAATTGTCGGGCTTGTCCTGTTCTTTACCCGGAATTGGAGTGATAAAGCTATTCTCATCACTTCCATTATCTTCTTGTTACAACCTGTTGAATGGTATCATTACATAGCCAATCTGATCAATCCCGCACATCAGTTACCAGATCTGAAAGTAGGCGAAATGTACGCAGAAGTGGCAGAGTACACTCAGGCCGGCAACTTTTGGGATTTCATCTGGGGGAACGTTACTTTAGGTCAGAAAGCCAGCTTATTATGGGCAGTAAATGCAGGACGTTTCTTCCAAACAGCCGGATTATTCCTCTTAGGCTTCTACATCGGCAGAAAGCAGCTTTTCGTTACGACGGAAAAGAATCTCCATTTTTGGATAAAGATACTGATTATCTCCGCAATCTCTTTTGCTCCTCTCTATGCCCTGAAAGAGTTGATTATGCAGAACAGTGCAATCATACAGCAAACAGCCGGAACTGCATTCGACATGTGGCAAAAGTTAGCTTTTACTTTCGTACTGGTAGCTTCATTCGTATTGCTTTACCAACGTGAAAAGTTCAGTAAAGCCGTCAGCAGCCTGAGATTCTACGGAAAAATGAGTCTTACGAACTATATATCCCAGTCCATAATAGGAGCATTGATTTACTTCCCTATCGGTTTGTATCTGGCTCCTTATTGTGGATATACGCTCAGTCTGCTAATCGGATTTTGCATGTTCCTGTTGCAAGTGAAATTCTGTAAATGGTGGTTGAGCAAACATAAACAAGGTCCATTAGAACATATCTGGCATAAATGGACTTGGATGGGAACAAATAAATAAGCAATAGTTCCCTATAAATAGCCTTCTGGTGAGTGCGAAAACGAAGTTTGTATCCGCCAAAAGGCTTTAATATGAAAGATGTCTACTTATGACAAGAGTTGTAAGTTTATGGGAAAAGATCGTTTTTAAATTGCCCCACACAAAATTGACGATATTTGAGATATTACCCTGTAAACTTTCTCATAAGAAACAGCTATGTTTTGCTTCATCATATGCTCAATAAGGCGGCTTTCTTCTTCAAGCGATAATTCATGCTCCAATATGTTATGATAATACTCTAATTGTACAGGAGTAAGAATAGACACGATATCATACCCCAACCAGAGGGCACCAGCTACAGACAAATCAAAATCATCCATATCATAAACTTCCTGATGATAATTGATTTCAGTGTAATGCTCCTGGCAAGCATCAAAATAATTTTCAATGATATACCATAGATCCTCACCATCTTTGCTTGTTTCCAGATTACGTTCTATCCATGCATTCAATTTCAAAAGAAACAAACCCGGTAAAGAAACAACCCGTATATCAAATTCACCGTCCACCCTGACTATCATGAAATCTTTCAAGGCTTCATCAAAACCCTGAACTGACATTTTAAATTCTTCTTCGGGCGGCCAATAAATGCACTTATCTTCTTTTGCAACTTCGCCAAATGGGATAATATCTATCTCATATACTTTCTTATAATAAAAGCGTTGCTTTTGACTCAAAGACTTCTCAAAACCATCCATCTGCGCAATACCGTTTGAGATTTCCTCAAACTTTTGCCAATCGGCTATAGCTATAGCAATATCCAAATCTTGCGTATGTCTGGCAGATCTCTGTTGCAACAGCTTCTGCATAATGATGTCACGAGCTGTTGCCCCTATCACATAAAAAGGAAGCTTCTCTTTTTCGAAATATCGGCTAAGTTTTTCTAACAACTCTTTTATTAAGAGATTATCAAACTCATCACTGGAGATATTGTAATTCATTATTATAAATTCTTTGAGCAGCTTCAATATTCCGACTGTTGCCGCTTCCCATTAAATCTGCATAAATTAGTAATGCCGGAGTGACCTGACTTTGCTCAACACTACTCCAGAACTTCTTATAAACGAAAACTTCACCCTCATCATCCGGTCTGAGGCCTGCTTTTACCCAATCGCCCATAGTACCGCCATAAAGGGTAAATAACTCAGGATACAGATAACCATCAACCAAGTTAGCGGCAGGTTCTCCCCCCCAATAGATGTCAGAAGGTAATTTTAAATCAGCCCAATTCTTATGAAGCTCTGCATCTTTGAAAGTCATTCTCCTTATTAGCTGTTTAGGCTTCAAAATTTCATTGTAAGCAACCACCCAGCGTTCCAATAAGTCCTGCTTATTCTTTAAGAATTTTCCCTTGTTCGTCTTCAACAAATATCCTGATTCTAAAAGCTCGTTCATTATAACAGTTATTGAACCCAAGGAAACATTGGTAGATAGTTGCATCTGCCGATAAGACAGATTTAGCCAATCCGGCTCTAACAAGATACGAAATATGATTCTTATTCCGGCTTCCTGAAACAAACGACTTCTGTTGGCAGATGTTGCCTGAAACTTAAGAGGTACTTTTCTTCCTTCAATATGCATTAGCAAATCACCGACCTTAATCCTACAGTTTCCTGCACTATCTAAACAGTTAATTTCCTGATGGGCAAATTCATCCATCAAAAGAGGATAAATGTTTTGTGCTACAAGCAAAACCGGCTTATCTGTGTTTTCTTGCCATGTCCTCAACTTCATTTGTATGCTACCGAAATTACTTCTCGTAACCGTCTTTTTAACTTCACATAGAAATTCATAGCCTCTGATACACAACATCCAGTCAAATTCCGGAATCGGACTTGCTTTTACATAAACATTGCTTCGACCTACTATTTCAACAAGTTTATTTTCAACTTCATGAATCAGTTCTTTTTCCATTTTCAGTAGCATCTTTTGTTCACTAATAAACCCTGTTCACAAACAATGAACATACAAATATAGTGAACACATCGCATACCTACAAATAAATGAGTAAAAAGAAAGAGTATAAATCAGAATCGGTAAATCAACTCCCACCCCAGAATATGCCTGTCCAGATCACTCTCGTGCTGATAGCAATAGAAAACATCTGCCGACCAAGAGGACGACAGTTTAGCTTCTACCCCACCGCGGGCACGGAAGCGGGAGGCACGAAACCATTCATCTTTGCCCAGACCGTGATATTGCTCTAAAGAGACATACGGTGACCATGTAGTTACCTTATAAGCAGCCTTCAGGCGGGTGCGGAGACGGAATTCATCCGCTCCGCGTCCGTCGAAAGTATGCTGGAAACGTTCGCGCAGGGTGAACGTCCATTGTCGTTTTTTGAGAGTGAAAGAGACACCTGCATGATAACGGTGCCGGGATTTCCAGCCGTCTTCACCACGGTTGCGGTAGTGGTATTCGTAACCGCCCTCAGCTTTTAGAAACGGAAGAAGAAGAACGGAAGTACCTACGCCGAAGCCCCAACGGTCTATCTCATCCAGTGCGTCACGGGTACGCATCTCGACATCTCCGTAAAGTTCCACTTTGGAGGATACATCGTGCCGGGCTTTCATCTTGTTCCAGGTCACGAAATCGCTGTCCTGTGCCTGCAAAGGAGGCAGACAGAAGACAAGCAGTCCTACACACAAAATGACAAATCCCCGTAATACAGAATATTTCTTTAGCATATTATCCTCAAAGGTTTACTTCAACTTATTTTCTTAGAAGATGCAAAGCTAAAGAAAGATTCTGTAATAAATCTGTAATACTCCTGTAATATCAAGAAATCACTTGATTTTATCGTATTGCTGTTCGGCCTTGATTTCCGTATACTTGGGTGCGTCAATCATTTCCACCAATGCCCTCAGCACGGGGCCTTCTCCCATCGGATCATTCTTCCACTGGGGACGGTTATAATAGAATGACAAAGCAGGCATTATGCCCGTACCTGCACAGATAGCCGTTACATCACCTTCCGGAGTAATCTTGGTGAGCATGCCTTTCAACCCTTCCCATGCCACATAGATATAGTCGGGATGCAGCCACCCTTGTTTCACCCCTCTGGCAATGCCGAAGACGAACATGGCGGTTCCCGTGATTTCTTCATAGGAGTCTTCCTTATCCAGAAGCTGATGCCACAATCCGTTCGCACCCTGATAACGAATCAGTCCGTCCGCCTGCATACGGAAGTTCCGAATGACATCTTCACGCATCGGATGGTCGGCGGGCATTCGTGCCAGCAAATCGGCAGTAGCCATGAAAACCCATCCGTTTGCCCTGGACCAATGGGCAACGCCATGCGCTTTGTTATCCGTGTGATAGCAATGATAGTACAATCCTTTTTCGGGGCACCACAGATAGCGGGTATAGTTCAATATCTGATTGGCTGCATCATCAAAGTATTTGGCATCGCCTGTCGCCTCTCCCATCCTGACCAAAAAAGAAAGGGCCATAAAGGCATCATCGGCCCAAATGGTATTGACATGCGGCCATAACCGGGCAATAGTGCCATCGGCAAGACGAGGTTCAGACACCATCAGGTGATGATCGGTCTGGTCGATGTACTTCTGAAAAGCCTGTTCCGGATGACGGCGGTTGAGCACAATCAGACTGGCGCCCATAGGACCATTATCATCCAGACGTTTATTCCGGTAAATCATGTGCCAATTCACATGGTTCACAGCTCTCCAACCTTCCTGCTCCAATATTTGGTTATACAGGCGATGGAAGTAGTCCTGGTTTGCATCGTCGAAAATGAAATTCATGTTCTTCAGAACATAGTTCTCGTACTTCGAAGTACCTAATTTATCTCCCAACTCCATCAGGGCTATGTTGGTGACTCCGTTTGTGTAATGCCAATCCAGGTATTTGCTTTGTACCTTCACATTCTTATTTAAAGGTACGTTTTTGAGCGATGTGTAGGTCTTGCCACTTTTCTTATCTACAAAATCATAGGTTGTTGACTTCAGAATGCGGTCGGCAATCATCACAGCAGTTTCTCTGGCTTTCTCATTGGTCTGCGCAATCAATGAAGTGCTGCACAGCAGGGCGAATGAGAAGATCAAATAAGTATATATCTTTTTCATTTGTTTATCAGGAATATGTAGTTTTCAATATTAGTATATCCGTTGGAAGCTATCTTCATAGCGTCGGACGGATCATTTTTATCAAGTCCGTATGCATCTTCAAAGTCATCGGGCATACCATCATTATCCGTATCCAGTGGTTTGGTCCCCGACTTTATTTCACCGGGGCCTTGTGTAGGCAGGTCCATCTCTGTGAGAATGATTCCTCCCTTCTTACCCAATAAAGTTAATTCTTCAACAAGATAGCTATCTACCTGATCACGGGCGGGTAATGAGGCTCCACCATGCTGTACGATCCACTCGTAAGCATCCCGAGCGGTCATCAAACCTTCGATAGCGGGATGCACATCCGACGGTTTATCCAGAAAAGTAGGAGTTATCACGACTTCAGTGCCAGACTCTTGTTTCCGTTTCGTGCAATCTTCATGGGTCAGTTCGCGACCATTCAGCACTCCATCCTTATTTTCATCATAATAGTTGCCGGATAAATGGGCACGGAAATGTTCGTTATAGCGCGTGAAGGGAGCTGTGGCTCCCAGCGTTTTCCCATCATAATTTAAAGTAGCACCCACTATGAAATAGTTATTCCGGATATCGGCTTCGGAAGTCTGTTCCGTATCACCCATGATATAAGCACCGCCATTACCCCAGTTGTAAACGACGTTGTTTACAAACTGATTCAGACCTTTCACTTTCGGATTACGGGTTTTGTTGTCGATATACAGGTTACGGTATAAAGTCACTCCGTTTTCAGCCGTAGTCTGGATAAGTCCTCCGCAAGAATGTGGTTGCAGGCCTTGCCCTATAAAGGAGTTCTGGATAGTTATATTCCGGGGCTGATCGCCCGGTTTCTTCGGATCTCCATTGATGGAAAAACATTCATCACGTCCCCAGGTGACCGACATGTGATCAAAAATCATATTCGCTCCGTAAGCGACACCGGCGGCATCTTTACCGTCTTTCCCGTTCACTCCCATCCGTATGCGCAGATAGCGGCAAATGACATTGTCGGCCCCGGAAAAAGAAACATGATTTCCATAAACGACAATTCCGTCACCGGGAGCCGTTTGTGCAGCAATAGTCAGATTCTTGGAAAAAGCAAGCGGGGATTGCAGGCGAATGATTCCCGCAACATCAAAAACAACGATTCTTCCGGGTTTACTCACCGCATCACGCAAAGAGCCTTTTCCCGAGTCAGCAAGCGTAGTGACGTGATAGACCTCGCCATGTCTTCCGCCTACCGCATTGCGTCCGTACCCTTCTGCTCCCGGAAAAGCAAGTACTGCTCCATAATCAGGGAAAGGAACAGACGGACCGGAAACCTCCTCTTTTTCATCACAGGCCAACAGGCCCCATGCCAGAAGAAGTATTCCAATTGTAGCATATCTCATTATTCTAATCTCCTATTTTTAATCTTTCTGTTTTTTATCAATAAGTTAGTATTCGGAAACCGTTATCCAGCGCGGGTCACCATATTCCTGGGTATAAACCGTAGATCCGGTATTGATAATCGTAAAGTCACCATCCTTAGCATTCCTGAAAAATGAAGAATCCGACATACCCATATCTATCAACGTCAGTCCAGTATCAGCTGCCTGCTCAAAGTCTGTGGTACAATAATTGTTCTTTCCCGTCAGATTGACTTGTCCCGGAACCAGAGCCTTTCCTGCACTATATCCAAAGACACAGCCATTAACAGATAGCGGCAATGCTACAGACAGTTTAGAGAAATTGCCAATTGCCGTATACGACGACTTGCTTGTAGCCCAATTATAGAATGTACAATTCGAGATAGAAACCTTAGCGTTAACCGAAACCGGCACATCGGCGGTAAGCACTCCAAAGACACCCGGTGAGATATAAAATTCATAGAAGGTGGAGTTCGTTACAGAAACATCATTCCAGACATTGGAACCTTTATTGATGGCATGTATGAATCCGAATTGCTTCGTTACATATTTGGTGTCATTGATTCCGGTTACCAGACAATTATCAATCCGTATATGGTTGATGGTCGTCATTCCTTCGCTAGCATCGTTCATCATCAGAACGGTAGAAGGCAGGACAATATCGGAATTACGGATTTCAAAACGATCTATCGTGATATCAGTTCCGGCATCGTGCTTGCCGATATTCAACAAGCGTGTTTTGCTACCGCCACTTCCTCCGGATACGATTGGTTCTTTGACATTCACATTCTCAACAATAAAATAGTTGATTTCAGGAATATTATTCACTTCCGGTTTAATGATGAAGCCACCTTTACGTATATAGAGCGTAGGTCGATCTCCGGGATTAGCCAGGAATGCAATGCTTTTCGTTAGTTTGATGTCACCGGTGCTACTTTCGGGAAGTCCGTCTGCCGACAGATAATAATCAACCCCGTTTTTCAATTGAAAGATCAAACTTGATTGGCTGTCATCAGCCATCCCCTCTTTTATCTTCGATAGTAAATCAACGCCATCCGTCACCAGAACGGCACCGGAAGGCATACCGGCTGTTGTGAATTTCTGCCGGTTGTACTTTTCTGCACCTTCAGGAGCTTTGCTATTGGTCAATGCAACATAGTAGGATGTACGGGGAGCCAATCCTGAAATTACATATTTGCCTGAAGCTATTTCCGATCCGGACAAGTCAAAGTGCTTTTCATCCGTTCCATTTTCCTGTTGCCAGATAGAAACACCGTCCACAGGATTCTGGTCAGAGACTCTCCATTCTATCACAGCCGAATTCTCCGTTATCTGGTGTTCATCCAATGCATAAAGTACCTTGGGTATGATACGCGTCAAAGTGGTGATAAGAGAAGAATATTCCGTCCAGTTTGAAATGATATCCAGACTCTCATTATTCGCTCTTACCCGTGCATAATAACCTGTTTCATAACGCAAACCTGTAAAAGTGCATTTACCGTTGTTTACGGTCTGCGTTGCAGCGGGTTCCGACTGGAAAGTTTGGTCACGCGAAAGCTCCACCGTATAAGAAGTCGCTTCTCCGGATGTTCTCCAGGCAAGGGTAATCGAATTCCCTTCCGCAAAACAGGAGGAGGCTATAAAGGAAGGTCTGAACAGGCGAGGCAGCTCTTCCGCCTCATCCTTGCATGAAGTAATATTCAATAGACAAAATGCCAATACAGGTATCAAATATATCAATAACTTTTTCATACTCTCTTTTTTAATATCCATAATAATTCTTCAACAGTCCCTGATGGCTTGACAATGCATCGGGAGGTATAGGTACCAGATAGCGGACCGGATCGGTTTCCGGATTCACAGTTGCGGCATTCGATTCATTGATATAGCCGTAAAAGGAAAACAAGACAGCAGGAGCAGGAACCCATTGACGCGGATTCGAGGTATTCTTGACCTGCGTGCAATATTGATTACACATATTGATAAGTGTATATCCCGTAGGCGCCTTTGAAGGATAGGATTCAAAAGCCTCATCATAAGAGTTCTTGCCTCCTTCTTTATACCAGTCTATGGTCTGCGATACACATACGGCAGCCGGATTCACGGCATCGACCATTTTGTAATAAGCAACTGCCGGATAAGATTCAAAACGTTCATCATAAGTCGGTTCCTCAAATGCAGTGGTCGTATTCTCATATTGCTTGGTACGGGCAACTTTTCCTAACGTAATCCAATCAAAATACAAGTTATAGAGGGTCTTTCCATACAGATTCCAACGCGCCAGATCATATCTTCTATGCTTTTCACCCCCAAACTCCCATGCGCGCTCTTTAACGATTGCATCAAAGAATTCTTCTTTTGAAGTAAGTTTATCGACATAGGTATCTACCATTTCCGGCTGATCTTCCGCCGCGAAAGCACGGTTGCGGACTTTCTTCAAAGCCTCTTTGGCTTGGGGTGTAGGACCGTTATGATTCTCATTGGCAGCTTCAGCATACATCAGTAGCACGTCTGCATACCGCATATAAGTGTAATTGATTCCGGTACCTTTATTGGAAGTACTGCCCAGAGGAGTTGCCATAAACAGACGGTTCCATTTTCCACAATAAACCGTAAGGGCGGCTATCGGTTTCTGGACTATATTAGTCATTCCAGAATTTTCATAACGGAACATCTCGCACGTAAGGTCGCGGCGCAAGTCCTTATTATCAAACGACAGCATATAGGTAAGCGCCAGTTTGGAACCTCCCGAAGAATATCCATGCGGAGCATTAGATGCATTCTGTCCCTCTGAATTCTTTTGCGAAACGATGTATGTCCCCCAGGAATATCCCAACTCTCCGGAGCCTCCTACCTTTGCCGGTACATCGAAGATATTATCATCATTCACCGGAACAATCCAACTACATTCGTCCACCCAAACCTGACGGAATGAGCGATTCAGCGAGTGTTTGCCTTCATTAATCACTTTACCTGCATATTTCTCGGCTATCTCATAATATTTCTGCCAGTCATCATTGCGCTGCATTGAACCGATAGCGGCAGGGTTCGAGTAATCCGGACGCAGAGTCCATCCTCCTCTATACAATGCCATACGGGCAATCAATCCCTGGCAAAACTCTCTTGATGCCGCTTCCACTCCCCTGTCCGATTCTTCCGCATACCACATGACCGGTTCAACTTCAATCAGGTCATTGATCATATCTGTCAATATGATGTCACGGTCAGTTGCACCGATAAACAGTTCATCCTTGTTTCCTGCCGGTTTCCGTCTGTAAGGAACGTCTCCCCAATTCCTCACCAACTCCAGATAGTACATGGCACGCAAAACTTTCGCCTCACCATAATAATGCATTAACCGCGAAGGCTTGGTTTTATCAGCAGCCTCAAACAGAGGACTTTGTTCGATACCTTCTATCACGTCATTCGTCCTGTTCACTCCATCATACATCCCTGTCCAGATGCTGCCGTACGAACTGATGTCACCTGCACTCGGTTCGAAAGCACTCTCTTTCAGATTGGACGACGTAGTGACCGTAGTAAACTCTACATCCGTATTAAACAGCATTTTCTGGGCCAGGTTGCCTACCCATCCCTTACCACTGACCATCGGTACGTACATGCCATTGACGGCAGTCGCAATCTCCGATTCACTGGTAAATATATAATCTTTATCAAAAGTAGAAGGCGAATTTACATTCAGGTAATCTTCACAAGATGTAAGTATCATCAATATGATAACTGGAATATAAAATTTTCTCATGGTTCAATTCTATAGTATTAAAAATTCAAATTCATTCCAAGCGTATAAACACGACTGCGAGGAGTCACATTATTATCTATACCCGGCGTCAAACCTTTCTGTATATTCACTTCCGGATCATATCCGCTATATCCCGTCAAAGTGAACAGGTTACTACCGGAGAAGTACAGACGCAGACTCTTGACTCCCAGGCGGCTCAACCAGCGTTGCGGAAATGTATATCCCACAGTCAGCGTACTCAGACGCAGGAATGAACCGTCTTCAATCAAATCGCTCATTGTGATACCCTGTGTAACGGACATCCAGGAATAAGTGGCAGCATTCTGATTTAATGCGGCCAATGCAACCGGATCACTGGAGACATTGACACCGGCATCATCCACATAGCGGAAACGGCGTGCCAAATTCATATTGGTAGACAGATTGGAATAGTTGCGACGAACAGCCGAATTCAAATAAAGTTTATTGACGTTGAATACATCAAAATCACACATATAATTAAAGAACGCGGTAAAATCCAAATTCTTCCAACTGCCGGAAAGGCCAAAACCACCAGTTACCTTCGGATTCGTATTTCCAATGACCGTCATGTCTTCTTCCGTTATCAAGTCTGAGTCGGAATCAGACAGTTTCTTGAACTTCATTGCTCCCGGTTTAAAGCTAAAGTTACCTGAGCTGAATGAAGAATTATCCGGAACTCCCGGTTTCAAAGTCCACTTCTTCGTCGTTTCATCAAAATTAAAATCGTCAACCGTATAAAAACCATCATTCACAAAACCATAGATGAGTCCCATACTTTTACCCACTTCCATTTTATAATTGTAGGTTCCATACCAGTTGGACAAG
>OHSK01000577.1_pt1 | contig 18422 bp, 14 predicted proteins | sample 1578701 | NCBI WGS metagenome assembly OHSK01 (sample SAMEA3879503, study PRJEB24766) | human gut metagenome | biome: human-associated habitat; feature: feces | place: USA | collected 1985/1987
TTCAGCTATAATATCTGAAAGCTTTTCTTTTACTATATCCGACAAAGTATCCAGATCTTTGTTAACATCTGATATAACAAGCTGGTTCTCACCATATTTCTTTTTTATATCTTTAAGATTGCCAGAAAGTGCTATATTCCCCTTATCTATTATAGCTATATCACGGCAGAACTCCTCAACATAGCTCATCTGATGACTTGAAAATATAACTATTCTACCCTCATTAATGACTTCTGTCACAACTTCCTGAAGTATCTTTGAATTCACGGGATCCAGTCCACTAAATGGCTCATCAAGTATAACTATCTCTGGTTCACACGCAAGTGTTGAGGCAAGCTGCACCTTCTGCTGATTGCCCTTTGATAAGGTTTCTAACTTTCTGTTAGTATATTCATCAATCTCAAGTCTTTTTAACCACTTATTGGCATTATTCACAGCCTCTTTCTTTGATATTCCTCTGAGCCTTGTAAGATATACTATCTGTTCAAGAACTGTTTTCTTAGGATATAACCCGCGTTCTTCAGGAAGATATCCTATAAGATGCTTTTTAGGATTAAAAGGCTTTCCATCAAGATATACCTCTCCCAAATCCGCTTTGAAAACATCCATAATAATTCTTATGGTAGTTGTCTTGCCAGCGCCATTTCTTCCTAAGAGTCCAAGTGCGCTGCCACTTTCCACTTCAAAAGAAACGCCATGTAAGACCTGGTTATCTTCAAAAGACTTTGTAAGATTTCTTACTTCAAGTTTCATTAAAATGTTCTCCTCTCATATTTGTAAAACTTTTATAGTAATTGTATCATAAAAGGGGATATTTTGATAGTCAAATCTTGTATTTTTATTTATTTTATATATTTTACGAATTTATATTTAAAAAAAGCTGGAACAAGGTTACTTGTCCCAGCTTTCGCGCTCTTTATACCATATGTAATTACTGTGGCTGCTTTCCGATGTAAGCAAGGATACCACCATCAACATAAAGAATATGTCCGTTAACGGCATCTGAAGCTTCTGAAGCAAGGAATACAGCTGGACCAGCTAATTCTTCTGGCTTTAACCATCTGTTAGCAGGTGTCTTAGCGCAGATGAACTGATCGAATGGGTGTCTAGAACCATCAGCCTGTCTTTCTCTTAATGGAGCTGTCTGAGGTGTCTCAATGTAACCAGGTCCAATACCATTACACTGGATATTGTACTGACCATACTCAGAACAGATATTTCTTGTGAGCATCTTAAGACCACCCTTAGCAGCAGCGTAAGCTGATACTGTTTCACGGCCTAACTCTGACATCATAGAGCAGATGTTAATAATCTTACCGTGGCCTCTTTCGATCATTGATGGAATAACTGCCTTAGATACGATAAATGGTGCATTAAGGTCAACGTCGATAACCTGTCTGAATTCAGCAGCTGTCATATCGCACATTGGAATTCTCTTAATAATACCAGCGTTGTTAACAAGAATATCGATAGGAGCTACATCCTTAGCAATCTGAGCTACCATAGCATTAACCTGTTCTTCGTTAGTTACGTCACAAACATAACCATGAGCATCGATACCAGCTTCCTTATAAGCTGCTAATCCCTTATCTACTAATTCCTGCTTAATATCGTTAAATACGATTGTTGCGCCAGCCTTAGCCATTCCGCTAGCAATAGCGAAACCGATACCATAAGAAGCACCTGTAACTAAAGCAACTTTTCCTTCAAGTGAAAAATTTACTGACATTTTAAAATCTCCTTTTCTCTTAATATATATCAATGAACTCCAGAATTTAAATGTATAACATGTTTATTATGCATTATATTCTATGAGAATCATTCTAACAAAAATATTATAGTCATCAGCACCTTTTAGATACGTTCTGATTATCTAAGGTCCTTCATATCAACATCATCCATATCATCGAAATCCTGGTTTTCACCTACCATACCCCAGATGAATGTATAAGCATGAGTAGCTGAAGCTGAATGAATAGACCAGCTTGGTGATATAACAGCTTCTTCGTTTCTCATAACGATATGTCTTGTTTCTGTTGGTTCTCCCATATAATGGAATACAACTGCATCTTCTGGAACCTCAAAGTAAAGATATACTTCCATTCTTCTGTCATGTGTATGACATGGCATTGTGTTCCATACGCTACCTGGTTCAAGACAAGTCATACCCATCTCTAACTGACAGCTTTCAACCTGTCCAGGAAGAATATACTTGTTAATAGTTCTATGGTTTGCACTTTCAAGACATCCAAGTTCTTTCTTGTTCTCAGGTAAAATATCCTTAGCTGGATCAATAAATACTGTAGGATATGTCTTATGTGCTGGTGCACTGTTAAGATAGAACTTAGCCGGGTTCTTAGGGTCTTCACTCTTGAACGAGATATCCTTAGCACCCATACCTATGTACATGCCATCTTTATACTTAAAATTATATTCCTTGCCATCAACAGTAACTGTTCCGTTACCACCGATATTGATGATACCCATCTCTCTTCTTTCAAGGAAATACTTAGCTCTTAATTCTGCACCTGCCTCAAGAACAAGCGAAACAGCCTCGGGAATAGTCATAAAATATCTGATAATATCGGGATGTGTTACGGTAACGGGCGCACCGTTTTCAATCTGGCGGCGAAACAGCGGAATAACCGAGCCGTTTGAGCCGAGAACATTACCGAATCTTGTTGTTACAAATTCGGTATCGGTGCTGTGCTGCGCCTTGTACTGAATAATCATCTCGCACGCACGCTTTGTTGCGCCCATAACATTTGTCGGATTAACAGCCTTGTCGGTTGAAATCATAACAAACTTCTTTGCCTTGTACTTTTCTGCAAGGGTTGCAACATTGAATGTGCCGAAGATGTTGTTCTTTACAGCCTCCTCGGGAACGGTTTCCATAAGCGGAACATGCTTGTGAGCGGCAGCGTGGAATACGAGTTCGGGGCGATATGTCTTGAAGATAAGCTCCATTTTGTCGTAATCACGAACCGATGAAATAAGCGTTACAAGGTTAAGCTTTGTGCCGTATTCAAGCACAAGCTCCTGCTGAATATCATATGCGTTGTTTTCGTAGATATCAACAATGATGATTTGTTTCGGATCATTCTTTGCAATCTGTCTTACAAGCTCACTGCCGATTGAACCGCCGCCGCCTGTAACAAGACAAACCTTTCCGTTGATAAGGTCATGAATCTCCTTTCGGTCAAACTCAATGGGTTTTCTGCCGAGAAGGTCCTCAATCTTGATTTCCTTTGCCTGTGAAATAAGCTGTGTATGCCCGTCATCAAACAAAAGCTCGCCGAGATAAGGGATAATCTTGATTTTGCACTCTGTTGCGGAACAGTAATCAAGAATCTTCCTCTTCTCATCTTCCTCACATGACGGAACTGCAACAATGATATTGTCTATGCGGTATTCATCACATATTTTAACAATTTCGGGACAGGTTCCGACAACGGGGATTCCTTCGATTTTCTGATTCAGCTTTTTCAAATCATCATCGACAAAGCATACCGGAATGATGCTTTTTGAAGGATTATTAACATCACCCTGCTCTTTCGCATTGTGAATTTCACGAACAATCATTCTGCCGGCATTGCCTGCGCCCACAATAAGGGTGCGCTCTCCGCCCTCTGCCCTTCCTGCCTCGGTAAGGTCAAGAAAAGCCCTTCTGAAAACAAAACGGAATGCAAGAATTCCGACAAGGGCTATTGCGAAATGTACTATACAAAAAATCTTTCTCTGCGGAATCTGCAAAAACAACGAGATTACAAAGCCGAGCGTAAACCCCGAAAAGACGGCAATTCCGCACACCATATAGTCCTTTGCGTTAAAGTATCGCCACAATTTTGAATATGTTCCGCTTATATAAAGCGTAAACAGACACATGACAAGATCAATAACAATATAGCTCAACAAGCCTTTGCTTGAAGCAGCACCTATGTAGCCGACAAGCAAGAGAATATAATTTGCAAGAATACCGCTGACAACGATAATAAACACATCTGCGAGAGCCAGCAACATCTTACGCAAATTAATCTTCTTCATAACCCATACCTCTTCTGTTTAACTTTGTGTAAAATTCCCGAGTAACATATAAATACAATTATGATTTATTATACAACAGTGCAAAAGGAATGTCAAACAAAGCAATTCCTAAATCAACTCAAAATCCGACAATCAAAGCACAAAGAACAGTAATAATCAGACTTGTTCGACACACATTTGTTGACAACCGCACAAAACGAGCCTAAAATAATACCATACTTAATATGAGCGGTGAATTGAATGAAAAAATTTTCGATAATCCTCGGAGCAATAATACTTGCGCTGTTTGTGACTCTCGTAATATGGGGCGTTTACTGTGACAACACAATTGCAATCACAAATTACTGTGTAAACAATACTAAGAACGACGCAAAGCTGAAATTTGTTGTCATCACGGATCTGCACAACAAGGAATACGGAGAAAAGAACGCAGACCTTGCAGAGCTTGTAAAGGAACAAAATCCCGATTTTATCGCAGTTTGCGGAGATATGGTCAACCGTGGCGATCCCGACACAACGAAGATGAAAGATGTGCTTGAAAAGCTTTCAAAAATTGCACCCACATACTGCTGTCTCGGCAACCATGAGCGTGACAATGCCGCCAAATTCGGAACGGATTTTAAAAGCGAAACAAATTCAACAGGCGCTGTATTGCTTGATAATGAATATATAAAATTCACCAAAAACGGCAAGAGTGTGCTTATCGGCGGAATGAGCGACTACCCTTATTATGAGTTCTACACTCCCGATGACGATGTTCCGTCAAGAACGCTGTGGGAAGAATTTGCCGAAAAAGCAAAGAACAATTTCACAATTCTTCTGCACCACCAGCCCGAATACATTGCCGAGGACGCAAAGAAAACCGACATAGACTTAATCGTCTGCGGTCACACCCACGGAGGACAGATTCAATTGCCGTTCATCGGCGGAGTAATCGCTCCGAATCAGGGACTTTTTCCGAAATATGACAAAGGCGAATTTGACCTTGACGGCACAAAAATGATTGTCTGTGCAGGTCTGAGCAACCCCGTATTCATCCCCAGAATCAATAATCAAGTTGAAATAGGTGTTGTGACAATTAAGTAGGGGCGTTCATTGGACGCCCGCAAGTAATTGCACATAATTTATGATAAATATGATTCTATAAATGCCTCAATATAATTGTTATACCGTAGCGGCGAACCGTGTTCGTCGCTACAAATAAATTTCATATAAAGCAAAAATTGCATCAATGCCGTATTCGGGCATCTGATGCAATTCTTTTATCCGAGTATCTTCTCTAATAGATTGCGGTGGCACACCGCCGACCGCAATTTTCAATTTTCCATTTTCAATTTAAAAAGCTCTCGCCTTGAAGCGACTGTTTTCACGAACCGAGAACGGTGGCTCGCCGTCAGTTCTTCTCGCTGTAATTCCTAAGTTCCGCAGGAGTTCTGCCGTATTCGGACTTGCAGGACAGGATAAACGAATTTACATTCGGAAAGCCGTTTTCAATCGCCGCCTGTCTGACGGTAATTTTTTTGTTTCTCAAATCATCAATAGCGTGTTCAAGGCGAACACGGCGAAGATACTTTGAAAATGTTTCATCTGTTTTATCCTTAAAATATTTTGAAAAATGAGCAGGCGTCATGCCTACATAATTGGCGATTTCATTGAGCGTGATTTCGTGTTTATAATTATCGTGCATATATCTGATAGCACTTTTGGCGCAGTCAAAATCATCCGCCTGAGAACCGTGAACATATTGTATATCGTTGTCAATGCAATCACGGATGAGATAGTACGCAACGCTGTACATCACCGCTCTTACCTTCATGCTGATAAGCTTGCTCTTGTACTCTTCATATCCGTGGAATATGTCCATTGCTTTTCTGATAAACTCAAGAGCTTCGCCCTCGGGTTGTTTGAAACTCGGCACAATATGCGGATCGTCAACATACGGTGCAATTGCCTTTGGAATGATATTGAGCATAACAGCCTGAGTATCCTCACCGATGTCCTCGTAGGAATGAACCTCCTGACTGTTAAGAACATAGACATCGCCCGCATTGAGAATAATTTCACAGTCAAGCTTGTTAAGCCTTACCTTACCTTTTTTTATATAGGAAATTTCATATGAACCATGCCACCTGAGTCCCGATTCAAAGGCAACTTTTCTGTCCGGATATCTTGTAACCCTGCCGCTGTAATACGGCTCGGGCGGTAACAACACCTTCTTGTACTTCATGGTTTCATCCTCAACTCAATTAAAATCAATCAATTGTTAATAACATAGTCAGCGCAAAAATAAATATATTTAAGATCCGCAATTACCGCAGAATGGTCTGTTTTTACTACAACTGTTCTGCGTTCTTTTTTGCTGATTTCCTCAACACAGCGTGCAACATTGCACTTTGAAGGCTCGTAGCCGTACTTTTCAAAAAATTCTTCCGCAGTCATAACAAGCGAGCCGTAGCCCTCAAACATATGCAAAAGAGAATAGTCAATCAGCTTGTATTCATCTTCAATAAGGCTGATTCCGATATCGCAGTTTGTGACTGAACCGATGTAATACGGTGCGTCATTGAGGAACAAGCCTGTCTTGAACGAACCGATTGAAACGGTAAGATCCGAGTTTACCGCCGTACTGCACACACCCGTGTCACCGTTGATTCCGCTGTTGATGTCTGCACTTATAACATAGGCATTTGTCATATTAATCTGCTCAACCGCTTCAAGCATTTCACCCTTTAATTCACCCGAAAAGCCTGTTCCGAGCAGACAGTCAACTACAATGTCAAATCCCGTGAAAGCCGCCGCCTGTGACATTGGCATCTCCTCGGCACCGAGCGACATTGCGGTTTTATAATAGTAAAGGCCGTCCTTTGAAAAGCCGTCGCTTGCTCTGAAAATTGTCGGTGTAAAGCCGTTTTTGCATAAAACACAGGCGAGCGCATAACCGTCGCCGCCGTTGTTGCCCTTACCGCAAACTATGGCAACCCTGCCCACAAACTTTGCCGAATTAAAAATCCCCTGTGCGGCTCTGTACATAAGCTCCGCCGAAGGAGTATGCTCCGCAATCGTCCTTGCGTCGCTTTTTCTCATATTTTCAACCGAAACGACCTGAACAAATTCCATCTTATATTCCTCCGCTTTCTGAAATTTCCATAGCCTTATCCGCCGTTTGCGGCATTGTAAGCCGTCATAACAGCACTTTCATCCATATTACAACCGAGCAAAAACAACGGTGTTTCCTTAAAGAACTCATCAAGCAATTCAAGCAGCTTTTCCATTCTGCTCCGCTCAACATCAATAACCGTTGCCTCAAGCAACTGTTTCATAACCTGTGACGGCAACACCCTGACTGCCGTGTTCTCTTCTGTTCTCTGAAGAATATACACAGCCTTAACAGGTGCTTTTGTATTTGTTCCTATGTCAGCTTTCCCCATCCACGGAGTTCCGTAAGCATAAAATTTTCCGTCACATTTTCGTATAACCGGCTTGTCATCGTTAATCATCGTCACCCTGTTGCCAAAATGCCTTCGCCACAGAGCCGTGTGGGTAGACTTGCCCGTTCCGCTGACTGCCGAAAAAACATAGCCCTCGCCGTCAAGCTCAAGACAGGACGAATGAAAAAAGAATCCGTCAAATCCGTCAAGCACGGCGTTGCAGAATTTTGAGAGTATCAGAACATCCTCCGCACCTTGTTCGCTGAGGTTGTCGGAAAGCCTGAGACGCTCACGGATTTCGTCATCCGAAACCGATATCGCAATGTCAGTCTTTCCCGATTCATTCGACTTAACGGCATAGCTTTCAAGCCGTTTCCTGCATATTTTAAATTTTGGATTAACTTCAACATTCAAATCAGCTATTCTGTATATCGGCATATCTGCTCCGCTAAATACTATAATGAAATATTGTAACACAAATTAATATTTTTTGCTACGGCGAAATGAATAAATATTATTTTACCTTTTAGTGCAAGTTGTTCAGTCGCACAGCTTTAAAGGCAAATATTGCACAATACAAGCCGTGTTATTTTGTAACAATGCACATACAGCTTATTTTTTATTCATTTTAAAGCCTGTAAAAAAAGCATTATTTTATGACTTTTTCAATTTTGTTTATTTTACCTGTCCGACTGCTTTTTTGCATACTCTTCAAGGTATGCTCTTTCATAAATTCAAATATCCTGTGCGTAACCGTTCCTATAAGAATCGGAATGAATATTCCTGCGGCAAGGTAGATTATGCAGTAAAAATTTAAGCCGTTCGGACGATAAATGTACCAGATTGTTGACTTGAGTTTTAAAACATCAAAATCTTTGAACAGCGGTGTAATTACGCTCAATCCCCAGAACGCCCATTTTACAATCATAAAGGCAAAAATGTGGTGAATCATAATGCTGTAGGTATTGTCCGAAATCATCCTGACAAGCTTTTTGTTCTTGATAATCGGAGTAATCAGCTTTGCAACCCTCAGCCAGAACACAATGCCCGTGATTGCGGTTACATAAGGAATGACGCAGCCGTTGTCAAACTTCACACACTTTGACGGAGTGTATTCAAGATTTTCACAGAATGTGAGGAGAAGAAGCTGAACTCCGAGAACGATTGCAAAATATGCAACGCTGTTGAGATTATCGTGTTTTTCAAGCTTTTCGTGATAAAATCTGCCAAACTCAAAACACGGCAGAAAAAACATTGACCTGAACAATAACAGCAACACACCATTTGGGGCAGGATTCCAAATGCAGTATTGCACACCGAAAATTCCGATTGCAAGATACACGGCAAGAATGACATACTCGTTGCCCCTGTGAACCTTTTTGAGTAGTTTGCGGAACAGTATGTTAAAAACATAAACACAGAACAGCGGATACACAAACCACGAACCGAGGTTGTAGGCAAAACTTTCGCCGTCAATAAACGGCATAACAAAAAGGTTGTACAGATCAAATTTGCCCTGAGCAATCGTATAGCCGACCTGAGTAAGTGCGAATGCGATTATTCCGTAAACAATGTTCCATAGATACGCAGGAATCAACAAGCGTTTTGTCCGTCCCCATATATATTTGAAAATATGTTCCTCGTGTTTTTCCTTGTAAAAATATCCCGAAATGAAAACGAACAAGGCGAGATTGTACGAATACTTCGGAAACCAATCATACATCAGCGACACACCGCCGTTGTAGCAATGCCCCGAAACTATGATAATAATGCCGATTGCCGACAAAATTTTAAAAGTAAAATTAATGTTTCCGTCATCACCGAGCCTTTTGTTTTCAGCTGTGACACTGTTTTGTTTAAATGCAGATTTACTGCGTGTTTTGTTCTTTCCCATAATTCCCTCTCATCTGTTTTTGTCACAATTTAAAAATTCCGCAAATTCACACGGTAATTGTACCACAAAAGCAATCCGCAATCAATATATCAAATTCACCGTGCAAAACACATATAAGCTAAACACATATAAATCATTATTTTGCACAATCTCACTTTTGTTTCAACAGGCATTTTTAGCAGGCATCTAAATCTTTCATTTGCAACTGTTCCGCAACATAATTGTACACATACCCGTTAAAAACCTAAGATTAAACTGTAAATAAATTCAGTCAAAAAAGCCGGGCAAAGCATAAAATAAAAAAATATGCAAAAAAACTATTGACACAACCTTTACATAATGCTATAATAATAAAGCTGTAAAAAACAGCAGAGTTGTATATCGCGGGATAGAGCAGCTCGGTAGCTCGTCGGGCTCATAACCCGAAGGTCGTCGGTTCAAATCCGGCTCCCGCAACCACTAAGAAACGGCTTAACCACTAAGGTTTTGCCGTTTTTCTTTTTGTGTGAAATTTTATATTTTTGCAGATTTCCCCCGAATTTCCCTCCGATGACCTGATTTTTGATGATTTTGTACTTAATTTAACATTTAACATTTTATAAAAATAGCCTGAGTATTCGATTTTGATACTCAGGCTGTTTTATTATTTTTTTTGTTTCTCTTTTTTATCTTATTAATTATAGTTCACGCTCATATGTGCCAACAATTGATCCGTTAGAATATGAGTCATTTCGTATCCATGCATTTTTGTAAAAATCCGATGATGTGTGAGAAGTATAATTTGTTGATAAAGCTTTTGCAGCATTTGCTGAATCTGTTGGAGATAAATGTGCAGGATAACCATTATTCCATTTACCAAACAAATTCCAATTCGTAGGGCACTCAAAAACGGCTGTTGTTAATCCCGACTGATAAAATGCGTAAGCTCCGATATAATCAACATAAGTTGGGAAGTAAATATCTGTTAATGCAGAACAACCATAAAAAGCATAGCCTGCTATTTCCTGCAATTCACTGTCAGTGCTCACATTCACATTTTTTAAATTACTGCAGCCATAAAAGGCACGGGTACCGATACTAACAATACTATTTGGAATATTAACGGTTTCCAAAGTTATAATATTCTCAAAAGCATTACTATATATCTTGGTAACAAATTTACCGTTAAATTTTGATGGTATTGTGATTTCTGTTGGATTATCAGCCAAACATCCTGTTACGGCATAAGTTCCATCAGAAAGAAGAGTGAATTCAAGTGTATCACTTTCGCTTAAAATAACATCATCACTTTTTCCAATAACCGATTTTGTTCCGTCAGTATAAGTCACCACAATTTCTCCATCAATAATTGCCATATCGGCTATACCTCTACCATCTTTACCATCAACACCATCTTTGCCGTCAGCACCTTTATCTCCTTTTTCACCTTTTTCTCCTGTGTCACCCTTTTCGCCTTTGACATTACCGAGGTTTAACACTGTGTTATCGGTGAGAAGAATACTCAATTCACCATCAGCTGACAAAGTAACAGTCTTAATACCAATTCCGTCTTTTCCGTCAGCACCTTTTGCACCAACGACAACACCGAGATTTGCAGTTTCTCCGCTTGTATAAGTCAATAGCAACTCACCGTTTGAATTGATTTCTGACTTAGAAATACCTATGCCGTCAGCACCCTTAATGTTACCGAGGTTAAGTACAGTACCGTTGGATAATTCAACGCTCAAAGCACCTTCAGCAGAAATCGTTACATTGACAATGCCTGTGCCGTCTTTACCGTCAGCGCCGTTTATACCATCCTTACCATCTGCACCATTTGTACCGTTAATGCCGTCTGCTCCTACAACTTTTCCAAGATTAGTAGATTGACCATTTGTATATGTAAGTACAAATTCTCCGTCAGCATTGATTTCTGATTTTGAAATACCAATACCGTCTTTGCCCTTGATACTTCCGAGATTTAGTGTTGTTCCGTTTGTAAGTTCAACATTCAAAACACCATCATCAGTAATTGTTACATTGGCAATTCCGATACCGTCTTTACCGTCAACACCGTTAGCACCATCTTTACCATCTTCTCCATCTTTACCGTCAGCGCCATTTGCACCATCTTTGCCATCAGTTCCGTTAATACCGTCCTTGCCGTCTTTTCCGACAATACAGCCGAGGTTAATACTTGATGAATCGGAGAAAGCAAGTTCCAATTCACCGTCTGAATTTATAACTACATTAGAAATGCCAATGCCGTCTTTGCCATCCTGACCGTCTTTGCCATCTTTGCCATCTGCACCATTTTGACCGTCTTTTCCGACCTTACCATCAACTCCGTCTTTACCGTTGACACCGTCTTTACCGTTAGCACCAACTATAACACCAAGATTAGAAGAAGTTCCATCAGAATAAGTTATTATTAATTCTCCGTCAGAATTGATTTCTGATTTTGTAACACCGATACCATCCTTACCGTTAGTACCATCTTTACCATTCTTACCATCAGTACCGTTTTGACCGTCTTTTCCGTCTTGACCGTTAATTCCTACAACTGTACCAAGATTTGTAGATGTTCCGTCTGAATACTTAATAACAAGTTCACCGACAGAATTTATTGTTGTTTCAGTAATTCCGATACCGTCCTTGCCGTCTGCGCCATTTGTTCCGTTAGTACCGTCTTTGCCATCAGCACCGTTTTTACCGTCAACACCGTTTGTACCATCCTTGCCGTCCGCACCCTTAATATTGCCGAGATTTAATTGTGTACCGCTTGTTAGAGTAATTTCGAGTTCATTATCTGAACTGATTATTATATTCTGAATACCAACTCCGTCCTGACCATCAGCACCGTTGACACCATCTTTGCCGTCTTTTCCGTCAACGCCGTTTGTACCATTAACGCCGTCCTTACCATCTATTCCATTGTTACCATCTTTACCATCAGCACCAACTACAACACCAAGGTTAGAAACAGTATTATCTGAATAGGTTAAAACAAGTTCGCCCTTTGAATTGATTTCCGATTTTACAACACTTATACCGTCTTTACCATCAATACCGTTTGTGCCATCTTTACCGTCCTTGCCATCTGTGCCGTTAGTTCCGTTGACGCCATCTTTTCCATCCTTGCCGTCAAGTCCGTTTGCACCTATTACATTTCCAAGATTAGAACGTTGTCCGTTCGAATAGGAAAGTACAAGCTCACCGCTTGAATTGATTTCAGCGTTAGTTACACTGACGCCGTCTTTACCATCAGTGCCGTTAATGCCGTCAACTCCATCTTTACCATCAGCGCCATTGATACCGTCTCTGCCATCAGCACCTACTATAATGCCAAGATTAGCAACTGCATTGTCTGAATAAGTTAAGACTAATTCGCCCTTTGAGTTGATTTCGGACTTTATAACGCTAATACCATCTGTACCGTTTTTACCATCAATACCGTTAGTACCATCCTTACCGTCTTTTCCATCTTTGCCATCAACACCGTTAATGCCGTCTTTTCCGTCCTTACCATCAACACCGTTAGTGCCATCTATGCCATTCTTACCGTCTGCTCCGTTAAGTCCGTCTTTACCATCAGCACCGACAACTACACCAAGGTTTGAACGCTGTCCGTTTGAGTATGTAAGAACCAACTCACCGTTTGAATTGATTTCAGAATTTGTAACACTGATGCCGTCAGTACCGTTCATCCCGACAACCTTGTCAAGATTAACAGTTTTTCCGTCTGAAAAGTTTAGTACAAGCTGACCGTCAGAATTGATACTTGCATTTGTAATGCCAACACCGTCAATACCATTTGTACCGTTCTTTCCGTCTACACCGTCTTTACCGTTAGTACCGTTAATGCCGTCAGCACCATTTAAACCGTTTGCTCCGTCTTTACCGTCAACACCATCTTTACCGTTAGTTCCGTTTTTGCCATCTTTGCCATTAGAACCATTGACGCCATCCTTACCGTTAATGCCGTTAATTCCGTTTGTACCGTCCTTGCCATCAGCGCCATTCTTGCCGTCAGCACCTATAGCTTTGCCGAGATTTAAGACAGAATTGTCGGACAAGGTTATAAGCAATTCACCATCCGACGAAAAAGAAGCGGTCTTTATGCTTGCACCATCCTGCTTTGATGAAGCTTCAAGTGCAGATGTCCATTCTTTTTCAGTGCCTGAATAGCCATTCTCTACCGCAATATCATAGGCAGATTTGCCTGAAAGAGAATCAAGCCATTCCTGCACAGTTCCCTCATAGCCGTATTTTACAGCCAATTCATATGCAGAAAGTCCGTTTTCTACTTTTGAATCACCCTTAAACACAACAAAACCTATTGTGCCAAGCAAAAGTAAAATAATCAGAATAACACTTAGTATCTGAAAAAATTTGCTGTTCTTATTCTTTACTTTTTGATATTCATTTGTTTGCTGTTCTGTTTGTTGCCGTAACATATTCATACCTCCGTGTCAATATAGTATATTAGTTTTATTATATTACTCGTTTCGTAAACTGTCAACGCACTTCGTGTTATTATCTAAAAATTTTTGTCAATACCATATAAGATATATACGAGGTGATTTAATGAATTTTGGTGATAGATTAAGGATTTTAATTGACGAACGAGGCATTACACAAAAAGAATTAGCTTCACAATTAAATATAGCTCCCTCAACAGTAAGCAGTTATGTTCAGAATACCCGTGAACCCGATTTTGCTACATTAAAATCTCTTGCAATTTATTTTAGTGTTTCAATAGATTATCTTTTGGGGTGTCGAACCAACAAAGCCTCTTCTCATCAGGAGGATGAACTATTAAGAGTATTTCGCAGTCTTACAGCAGAGCAAAAAGAAGTGTGTATTGAACAATGCAAAGTGTTTGTAAGGCTTAATCAAAAAGCAAGAGCAAAATCATCGTAATCAATTTTGAACAAAATAATTTGTAAAAATAAAACTGCCCTTGACTAAATTATAATCAAGGGCAGATACTTTGTCCTGTGCTGACAGCACAGTTTTTTATATTAAATTCTATTTTTCTCTTAAACGCTCTGTAAGGGTTTAATTTTTTCAGCGGAAACGGTTTCGCAAAAAATCTTGACGACCGTATGTGAGCCTTATAGAGCAATATAGGATTGCTTAAGAGTGTTTGAGGGTTTTGTCAAGAGTTGAGCTGTTTAACTGATTGCGAGAATATCGTTCAATACCTCTGCTGCTTGTGTATCTTTTGATTTGAGAGCGTGAGTATAAATATTCAGCGTTGTAGAAGTGTTAGAATGTCCAAGTCTGCTTGCTACTGTTCTGATGTCGGTACCCTCTGCTATCATAAGTGTTGCGTTGGTGTGTCGCAGAGAATGTAAGGTAACTTGCCGTAAATTATGTCTTTTCAAAAATTTGTTAAACCATTTTGTAAGGGAATCAGGATACATAGGAAGTCCGTTCCACTGAGTAAAAAGTCTGTCAGTATCGTGCCATTCACTTCCGATTTTAAATCTCTGCTCAATTTGCCACACTCTGTAAGAATTTAGTATTTTTATAATATCATTACTTAACTTCATCATTCGTCGGCTTGATTTTGTCTTTGGTTCTTTTGTAATCAGAGTTTTATTGCCTATATATTGAGAAGTCCTGACAATTTCCAAATATCCGTTTTCAAAATCAATATCTTTCCATTCAAGTCCGAACAGCTCACCTCTGCGAATACCTGTATAAATCAAAAGCATAATCATTGTTTTGTAGGTTATAGGCTCATCCTGCAATGCTGTCAGCATTTTTCTTGTTTCTTCCTCATTCAGAAAGTCAATTTCTTTTGCAGGAACTTTCGGAGGGTCAGCTCGCCTTGCAACATTTTCTTTTACAAGATTCCATTTTACAGCAGTCGAAAGTAATTTAGAAATAACCCTGTGATGTTCTACAATAGTTTTTGGAGATAATTTTCCATTTGCTATTATATTACCGTCTTCATCACGCTTTGCCTTTAGGTTTACTCCGTCCTCCGCTAAATTTCTATAAAAAGCATTTAAGTGGAGAGGTTGTAAATCCTGCAATTTAATGTGTCCGATAGCCTTATTTATTCTCTTTAAGTATTCACAATAACGGTTATATGTCTTTGGTGCTAAATTCTGCTTTCCGTATTCAAGTAACCATCTTTTAGAATAAGGCTCAAACTTTATATTGCTATTGGGACAAGCTCCTGTTTTTACTTCTTCTTCAAACAAAACTTTTTGCCGTTCAATCTCTTTTTCAAGTTGTTTTGGTGTGAGATTCTTAGGCGGTATCCAGGTTTTGGATTTTACAATTTTCTTACCGTTCATATCACAGCCCATTGATACCCTGATTTCGTATCCTCTGCCTTTTTGTCTTGCAGTTGCCATACTAACACTCCTTTTAACATTATAATTCTATAAAAGAAAATAACTCCCTAACTAATTATTGCAAAAAATTCTCAAAAAAGCAAAAACTTTTTTAAAATATTTCAAAAAATTATTCTGTAATATGTAAGAGAGTGGTGTTAGCACTCTCTGTTATCGATTAATCTGACGAATAGCATCTGTGGCTGTTTGCTTTTTATCACCGAAACGGAAATACTCCAGAAGAGAATCGTAATTAATTAACACTTTTCTTCCCAGCCTTACAGTTGGGACGAGCCCAGACTTTACAATAGTACGCAATGCATACAATGTAACATCCGTGTCGGGATCGTCTTTTTTCAACTGTTCAAATGCGTCTTTTACCAAACGCATTCTTGGCACCTGCAACCCTCCTTAACTTTTTGATTGCTTCATTCAGAGAGGACATATCATCATATGTTATAATGTAATCGCAGTTTGGATTACATTCTGCATAGTTAAGTATTTCATTGATTACATCAATGATACTCAATATATCGTTTTCTGAATTTGAAACTGACTGTTCTTTAATATTAATCATATAAACCAACTCCCGAACTTTTATAATTCAGGTAACAAAGATTGTGTTTATATTAAAGTCAACAAATATAAAGAGATCCTTCTATACACTCCGTTTGTTAATCATATAAACTCCCTTCTTTCTTGTCTTCATCAGTAAGCTCTTGAAAATACACTATCCTGTCACCCTTTACTATTAGCATATAATCTTTTCCAATTTCCATCTTATCAAATCCGCCAACTGAGTTCCTTAATTCAAATTCTGCCGTGCCAACACCTTCTTCAAAACTAACGACATTTGGCTCGGTGTCAAAATTAAATGTGAAATAACAAGAAGTTATAGGAACACTATATCCTTCTCCGTAATCTCTTGTTTCTTCGGGTGAAATGGGCATATCATAAAACTTTGACTGCTTTCCTATTAATTTATAATTGAATTTGAATACATACATAATATTCCTCCAAAATTATATTTTTACTGTTCAACAAACAAAATCTAAACTTTTGATTTGATGAACTTTTTATAATATATTTTATTAAGAGTAATTTCACCGTCAAAGTCCAGTTTGTTAATAGTTAAACTATACTGGTCGGCTAACTTATAATTACCTCTGTCTATCAGAGTGATAATTTCATATTTATTAGCGGTGAAAGTTACTGGCTTTTTGATGTTCCTCGAATGTCTGAAATATCTGACTCCAGGTTTATAGAGTTCTAATAACTCATTGTCTGCTGTAATTTTCTTGCGGAAATACTGACCGTAGTCGACATTTTTTCGCATTTTAGATATATAGCAGTAACCCTTTGTCCAACATTCTCTAATCGTATAATACGACAGAAACATCTTGTTGTTTTTTACATCTTTCAGCAGTAGATGAATATGCCAAGCTCCCTTTTGAGTAGGCTCTAAAATAGAGATGTAACCCATATCAGGATAACGGTATCTTATCTTTTGCCAAAAGATTTTGAAATCTCGATAGATTTCATCTGTATCTTTTTGAGGTTCACTGTAAGTTAATACACAATGATAACCAATGTTTTTATAAAAGTTAGTGTGAATAAGTTTGTAGAGGTTGTCAGCAGATTTCTTTAACAAGCTGATATTCTCACCTCTGTTAACATATTCCTTGGCTTTGATATACTCATTGGTTGCAGTATTAACATACATACCTTTAGATACTTTTTTACAATTAGGTTTTTTAGAACCCTTTCTACCACTATTTGTACAAGCCATCAAATCAAGATACTCACCGTACTTGGTTGCTTTTACATAATAGAAATCATCTAAACCGTTATCATCTTTTTCTTTTCTCACTATAATATTGTCATTTTTCAAATTCATACCTCCTGTGTTATCAATATATAGATAACTTTAGATTTACTCAAATAACAATCATTTTAATTAAAAATGTCATTTGAATATGTAACAAACTTAATGGAAAATCCTTACAATAATATTATTTGCAAAAGCTAACGAAAATTGCTTAATTTTTAAAATTTTTTGTAGAAAACATTTTAGATAGGTAGAAAATGAAGTAATAACTTGCTAATAGATAATAATCACACTCTTTTCGTCTAATGTTACAAAATAATAATCAAGTAAAAAGAATTGATTTTTTTATTTATCTCGTCTTATGTTCATCTCCTAATCAAGCATTTCACTATTAGTAACGTTTTAGAAAGATTAAAACAGCATATTTTCTTTGCTGTAAACTTATTTTGTATAAATGCACAAAATTGAACACACGAATTTATATATTTTTACTCTGCAAATTGAAAGATAATTTTACAGATGTGGTAATTCACAAAGATTAAACTTACTTCCTGATATAAGGCTTTTCGTTGCACTATTAAAAACGATGCAAGAAGATAAAAACAGCAATTTTTCTTTTATGAACCAATATATTTGTATTGGAATACAAATTCAGAGGTTTGTTTTTGTAAATTTTAACTATGGTTTTAAATTAATATCCCAACATCTATTCAGACACTTAACAAATTATTTTTCGATTTCTAAAAAGAAAAAGAACAAGGAAATTAATAAAAATCCTTGTTCTGCTTTAATGAATATTAAATTGTGAATTGAATTTTGGTTTTCAGCGGTTTGAAATGAATTTTTGACCGTGAGTTTTATAAAAATAAATAAATTTCTCATATTATGTTGAATTT
>OHSK01000585.1_pt1 | contig 18226 bp, 19 predicted proteins | sample 1578701 | NCBI WGS metagenome assembly OHSK01 (sample SAMEA3879503, study PRJEB24766) | human gut metagenome | biome: human-associated habitat; feature: feces | place: USA | collected 1985/1987
CCAGCACCGTCAGCGGGCCTCGTTGGTCTCAACTGACGGTGCAAAGGTATGGGAAACTTTCGTGCCCGACGAATTTCTGAGGGTCGGGGGAAAGTTGGAGAAAGAAAAAGAGAAAGAAGTCCACTTTTTCACCCCTTTTTGGGTCTTTTGGAGAAAGTTTGGGGAAAGTTAGAGAAAGTTTGGTGAAAGTTTTGCTGAAAACTTTTGTGAGAATTCGCCGAAAGGGTGGTGGGCTTTTGAAGAGAATTCGCTGAAGTTTGCCCCAAAAAACAGGATGCCACCCCTGCGCCTCCCGCCTTGGATCCACAAAACAGCCCACCAGCGCGACATCGATTTACAGGGCATCATACAGTCTGGTCATTATGTCATCATGCCGTTATGTCATCATGCCGTTAAGGATTTTACTGGAAAACGCTGTATATGGGCTCAAAGAAATAGTATATATAATATTTATATTATATATACTATTTCTTTGACTTCTCATATCCCCTTTTTTCTTAACGGCATGATGACATGATGACATTACGGCATGATGGCATTTTGCATCGTAGGCAAAACTTGCCAATCGGATGTGAGTCCAGCGCCAATCAGTTGTGATCCTTGCGCTACTCAGTTGCGAGCCTTGCGCTACAGGCTCATGGAGAGCTCCCTGAGGCCCGCTCTTACGACAACGACGAGGGATAAGCAACCATCGGCGTCGATGATAAGCAACCATCGGCAAGGTCTCCATTTTTGTGGTCAAACTCTGCCCTCGGGATCGTGTTGCCATAGTCGTAGAGTCAAGTGGGGTAAAATAAACAGCCTTGCGATTCGACGATTACGATTTGTGAACCATTATGAACTTGTATGGCTCAAAACTATTCTTTACTTTTGCAACATCATTACCTATCGTACTCTGAATGTCAACATCAGATGCGACCAACAAGTTTTATTGCCTATTGCCTATGAGTAAAGTGTTTCAAGTATGGCCCAAGCGCATCAAGCGCTCCAATGGCACCGTTCTTACTCCCGATATGGAAGTGACGGTAACGACCTTGCAGCACACCACCACTCCATTCTACAATGGAGCCAAAGAGCTGCAAGAAGTCTATATGCGCATCTACGCCTTCGATTATAAGAAAGCCTGCTGCAATCAGAATGATTTTGAATTTAAGAAGTTGGATTAAAAAGTATATAAAATGATAACTGTTTATAACAAGCAAGAGTTGCAAGAGGCTCTGAAGAATAAGGGACAAAAGATAAGAGTAGAGGGTTCATACGCTAATGAATTAGCACAAAAGATACATCGTAAAAAGAAAGTGTCAAAAGCCGTAATGGTAGGTGGGGCAGTTGTTGCCCTTGGTGGACTTGCGGCAGCACCATTTACTGGTGGAGCCTCACTTGCTGGAAGTGCAGCAGGAATAGCAGCAATGGGATTCACCGCAGGTGCAGTAACTCTTACTACAGCACAATTGGCATTAATCTTAGGTGTTTCTGCATCTCTTTTAGGTTATGCCATACATAATAAATATAAAATTGTAATCAAACGCGGTAAAGATGGTGAGATAGGTGTAGAGTTGGAGCCGAAATAGTTGAAGCATACCTGTTGAAGTGTTTATTTACTAATTCTTTGACTTTATTGGTTTTACAGATGAGAATGAAAAATATAGACGATATTGCAAACGTAGATGAGATAGTAAAAGTTGTCAAAGGCAACAGTGAAAATGGTTTCTTTTTCGTTCCTTGGATTGGTGCAAACTATAGCAAAGGATTGAATAAGAAAAAGGTATTGGTTGTTGGAGCGTCGCACTATTGCAATCATTCAAGTATTTGCATACATCCTAAAAGCAATAATGGTTGTTCGAATTATTGTGATGAAAGCAGATGTAAATTAGGATGTGAAAATTTTCAAGATTGTACTGGTGGAAATACAAAAAAATACAATAACAGTTGTGGTTGGATGAACAAGGATGACTATTGTGAGTATTATGGAAGCTTATGTAATTTAATTGATGAAAAATTGAATGAGAGTACTAAAATTAAAGGAAAGTTGAATAGCACAACGATAGGCGAAGTTTGTAATTTTTTGAATAATATCGATAATAAGTCTTTTAAGAAATTTACTGATTTTTGTTGTAATTGTAAATATTTTGAGTGCAAGTCATCTTGTGATTTTTGGAGTCGCATTGCATTCGTCAATTATGCTCAAAATTTTCAGCCTAAATCCACAGGGAATAGATTCCAAGAAAATGATTTTGAATCCTTTAAACAGTACATTGAATTACTTAAACCTGATGTAGTTATAGTTTGGGGGTGCGCTTTAGGAGGTGAATTGGAGAAAAAAGATTTTAAAAAAGATAGTAATAATTATGGCTACAATTGGAAAGTAGATGGAAGACAATTTGTAAACTCTTATCACCCCTCATATGGTAGATTTGAAGATGATGGTCGTTTAAAGAAAGCTTTAAATAATGTTTTCTATGATGTTTCTAATGCAAATAGCTGATATCTTTTAAGTGTATAATACAGAAATGAAGAAAACGAGATTTTCCCTGTACGGCATCATGGCAATGTTTATTGTTATGATTATGCTAAGTGCTTGTTCTGGATCACTCGATTCTCAGTGGATACAAACAACAGACGGAGTTCTTTTTTGGGCATCACCTGCTGATACTACTATGTCTTATTCATGGGAAGGAGAGACCTTTGATAGTATTGCAAATGGAAAAGGAACATTATCTAAGATAGATACTGTCGGAAATTCTCTGCCCCAACAATTTAATATGTTTTATGGAGCTACATCCGATGAAGACATTGTATCTATGGATGATGGTAGTCGCTATGTTGGTTGTACCGACGGTGATATGATGGAAGGGTTTGGTGTACTTGATAAAGGAAATGAATTATATATCGGATCCTTCCATGAAAGCAAACCAAATGGATATTTGAAGTATTTCAAAAATGGCAAACTTTTTTATGATGGCTATTGGAAAGATGGGGCGTTTTTCGGAGAAGGTACCCTTTACAAAGAAGATGGATCTATAAAAAGTGGTGAATGGAACAATGGCACACTGGTACAAGCATTAATAGAAAAAAATCTTCCACAAGGACATTATTACGGTTATGCGCGAAACGGAAAGCCAGATGGTTTAGGCAAGATGAATTATGCCGACTCGTCCCTTTATGTTGGAAAATGGCATAATGGAAAATGGCATGGACAGGGTTTATATGTGCATGGTAAAGATTCTATATATGGCGAATGGAAATCCGGAAAAGTCTGCGGTGATGTTATATATCGAACACCAACATTACTTTTTGAGGGTTCATTTGTAGATAATATTCCTGTTGGTGAGGGTGATTTAGCATTATCCGACGGGTCATATTATTCAGGCTGTTGGCTTGATGGCAAAAGAAATGGCTATGGAAATATGTTGTTTCCTAATGGAGACTCTTATTTCGGCGAGTGGGCCAATAACACATTTCATGGCACTGGTACATATAAATATACGAATGAACATGCCGTATATAAAGGTGAATGGTCAAAAGGATTACAACATGGAATTGGTTATTATAAAGACCTAAACTTTGTATATAATGGCCAATGGGAACAAGGTTGGATGAATGGTGATGGCCATTTGTATTTTAAAAATGGTGATAAATACGAGGGCACATTACACAATAATCTATTAGACGGTGTCGGTTGTTATACATATGCAAATGGAAACCGATATGAGGGTGAATTTGTTAATGGCAAGATAAATGGTTTAGGCGTTTTTCAATTTAAAAATGGTGATAGATTTGAGGGAGAATTTGTAAATGGCAAGATATATGGTGATGGCACGATGTATCTTGTCAATAAGAATGGAACTGTAACTATCACAGGTTTTTGGCCAGCAGACGGAAGCTTTCCAAAAGAAGCAAGTATAATGTTTGCCAATGGAGACTTGTATGAAGGACCATTGCAAAATGGAAAGCCCACAAATAAAGGCACATGGACATCCGGCAAGGAACGTCAAGCAAAGTTGAACAAAGTAGAAAAGTCGTTTACTCATCAAGCTAACGAACTTTATAAAAAGCATAGAGAAACCATCAATAGGTGTTTAATGGGAGCTAGTGCTGTGGTTACTTTTATAGAGGTTGCAAGTGCAGGAACTGTAGTCGGTGCGCCAATTGCAGCAATGACACATTGCGTAAATGTAGCTATTAATGTGGCGGATGCTGGTATGGCCATGGCGTCTTCATCTATAGATGTTGCTGAAAATGCCTATACGGGTGAAAGTAATGATGAGGCAATTAAAGAATTAGGGCAAGAAGTGGCTTTAAATGCTGTTTTTATATTGGTACCGAAAGTTGCGAAGGTTGCAGTAAAACCATTAAAGACAGGGCTGAGAAATATTAAGAGGAGCTCTGCAGCCATGCAATTGTTAAAGAAACCGGGGGCACTCTTTCTCAAAAAATCTTCTCTGAAGTTTGTTCGGGGCAAAGTAATGGGCAAAGTTGTGCGTCTGGAAGTTTCCATTAATAAAGGTGTTCGTTGCGTAGAAAAGAAGCTTGTTCAGGGAAAAATTACAGGTAAGTCAATGATTGCAATGGGACGCTTGTTGACACGTCTTAAGAATCAAACAGTATCTTACTCTTCGTTTTTGAAACAGCTGAAAGACAATCCTGCCTTGAAGAATAAACTAAAGTTGTCTGCGCAAGGATCTTCTTCAAATTTGAAATACAATATGAATCTTTGTGGCACTGCTAAATGGTTTAGTAAGAATGAGCGTTATAAAAGATGGCTAAAGTTACCAAAAACACACATAGAAGCACATCATGTAATACCTTCCAACCCAACTACGGAAATGGGAAGAAATGCAAGGAAAGTTTGGGTTAAATACTTTGGCAGTGTAGATCATCCATGTAATGGTATTTGGTTGGGACGACGTAGAGGTGCATATCTTGGATTAGCGAAAGGGTCTAATCATGGTAATAATTCTAAAAATAATGCAAAGTACGAGCAAAAGGTGGCTACAGCTCTTATGAAAACTTATAACAAGTATAAGAAACAATATGCGAAAAATCCAGATAAGATGCGACAAGTATTAGCTGAAACTGTTGACAACATCAAGCTTCAGTTATATGAAGGAAAAATTGCTATTTTAGGCAATGCTCATGAAGTACATTCTGCATGGAGTATATTCAAGGATAAGGCAGCATCAGGTGTTATTTCTAATGCAGCTCGCGGTATTATATATAAAATAGATAAAATCAAATAGTTATGAGTGTTTATCAAGTTGATTTCGACTATACGTTTGCGTTGGCAGATATTAGTGCATCTATTGATGGCGCAGACTCTATGGACTTCTCTCAGGAAAGGCCAGCACTGATTGATAAATTTAAATACGATTGGGTAACAGAGGATTCTGAATTAATTCCTGATTTCGTCATTATTATGTCGGAACTATTAGGATGTAAGGCTGAATTGAAAAGTAAAATGGAAGAAATACCACAACCTTTAAAGTTTCATGATTTGAAAGTTGGTGGTAAAGATTATACTACTTTTATTAATATTCCAATATTACAGAACTGTATAAATTTAAAGAAGTCAAAAGTTGTGAAGTTCTCTAAGGGTGATATTATGGAGATAAATAATCCAGTTTTTCTCCCTGGAGACTATCCGACACTTTTTAAAGTGGAGGATATACCTTCTACATTTTTCTGCAGTCAAGAGTTTAAGGATTTTATAGAAGCAAATTCATATACTGGATTGCGTTTCAAGGAATGTGTTATTAAGTCAAAATCATGGTTTTAAATTAGAGATAATATGGAAGAAAACAAATCAAAGAGTAACGCTCAATTAGTGAAGTGTTCAAAATGCCAGAAAGAAGTGGCATCTACAGAAGGAGAAGCAAAACCAAGTGGTTTTATCTGTAATGATTGTCTTAAAAAGAAACGCACATTGGTTTTAGGTGGTTTGTGTGGCCTTGCTATTATTGCCATTGCTGCTGCCTTCTTGTTGTCTAATAAGCAGTCGAAGACAGGTGCAGGCTTTGATGGTGTTGGAGAAATAAAGGATTCTATGGAATTGACGGTTGATTCTAATAAAGTGAATATCAATCTTTCGTCAAAAACAGCTGCAAGTAGTTCTGTTACAACTCAGGCTCCCATTTCCAACTTAAGCAGTTTCAAACATGTTTTGGCTCAGAACATAGAAAAATCGAATAAGGATAAGTCTGGAAAGTTGGTTATACCATCGGTTAGTCCTCTTTTTGGGATTAATACAAACTATTTCGTAGGTGATGGAGAAGCATTGGTTAAAGAGTTTGCTTCTACATTTGCTCAAACTGACAGAAAAGCAAAATTGTTAGTGGAAGGCTTTACTTGTGATTTAGGTAGTGAAGCACTCAACAATAAACTTTCAGAAGCACGCGCACAAGTTGTTAAAAGTATTTTGGTGAATGCTGGTGTCCCAGAACAAAATATTAAAATGAAATGGTATGGGAAATCTCGCTATGGCGAGTTTAAGTATGCTGACAAGAGTGAATACCGTCGAGTAACTATTTCGGTAGAATAAGTCGAAGATCGACAATACCATAATTGAGTGGGTAGCGCAGATGCTTGGAAACATCGTAATATTGCGCCTTAACGGCATCAACGCACCCATTAAGAAAACAAAGGCGCAGGGGAATCGTCCGTGGACAGCCTCCTGCGCCCAAATAAAACGGTGAAATGCCCAAAGTGTGGCAGTTTAAAAACAGGTATTACTGGGCCATTATTGTTTTATATGTACAAGGAAGCATGCAAAGAATTCTTCCGAAACATGTGGAAACGCAAGAAGAGCTAATAAACAGCTAAAGTACGAGATAATATGAAGTTGACAATAAGCTATGCCGAGCTGCAGGAATATGTGGCCAGCCACTTTCACAAGACGGTCAATGTAGGCTATGTGGATGAGAAAACCGTGTCTGTCTCTTTGCCCATCAAGGTGTTGGCCTTTACGAAGTCTGTGAGCATAAACGTCGGGGTGGAGAAGATAGAGGGCACCGACCTGTACTTGTCGTATGACGGCAAGATGGGTATCGACTTACTTGTGTCGCCAGCCATCTCCTATGCCAAGCGGCTCGTGCCGGAGAAGGCTGGATGGGTGGAACAGCGGCCTGGCAACATCGTGAAACTGCGCCTTGGTGATCTCGACAAACTGCAGAAGGTGTTTGAAAAGGTGGCGCTGAGGGCTATCCGCTTTGCTCCGGAGAGCATCGAGGCGGAAATCGCTTTGCTGTAGCTGCCAGGCGCTGATAGCGAAACATTGGTGTGGCGGGGGACTGAGGTCCTTCGCCATTTTGCTGCTGACGCCCAGTGATGGGCTCATGCTGTTGCCCGCCCGCCGATCATCATCTTTTCATTTCTTCTTCCGCTGCTTTCCCAATGCGCGCCGCGGTCGTTGTATGAGAACCGCGTGTTGCCCGCCTGCGGCGGCAAAGGCTAACGCTCCATCATGTCATCATGCCGTAATGTCATCATGTCATCATGCCGTTAAGGATTTGTGGAATTGACGAAAGCGAACGCTCCATCATGCCGTAATGCCATCATGTCTGCCTAAAATTTAACCTTTTTAAGCACGGTTTCTTATCTCAAACTTTCCATATGTGGAAAGTTTTGCTTATCTTTGCATAAGATAAGCTGCACTCGGCAATTTGTAAGCAAGCTTACATTGCGCTCGTTTGCATTATCTTTGCATAAGATAAGCTGCACTCGGCAATTTGTGAACAAGTTCTCATTGCGCTCGTTTGCATTGTCTTTGTGCTATACAACAAAAGCTGATTGATATGGAGAACAAGAGTTTGGGAATGATAATACGCGAAGAGCGAAAAAAGAAGGGACTTACGCAAGCCCAGCTTGGTAAGCTCATTGGCCTGAAGGAGTCTCGCGTGTCAAAAATAGAGCATGGCGCGCCGATAACGCCAGAAGTGGCATCTTTCATACTCGGCAAGTTGGGGTCGGCATTGCAGATTCATGTTGTTGACAAAGTTGGTTTTAACCAAGAGGAAAGCGAATTTGTAGTGTCTGTTATCAACAACTTTGCCGATGAGAAGAAGATCCCTCTTACTCAGGCTTACAGCTACATAGTGACTTTCAAGGGGATGGACTTCCTGCGTCAATACCAAGACATTGAGAAGACCCTCAGCAATCATGAGATTGTCAATGATGTGTCACGTGTATGTGCAAATAATGGTGGTCGTCTATGATACTCTATCACGGCAGTAACCAGTTGATAACCAAAATAGACTTGTCGAAGAGCAAGAACTTCAAAGACTTTGGTCGTGGCTTCTATCTGACTAAGGATTATGCGCGTGCAGTCGCCATGGCTCAAAGAACGACTGCCATTATGGGCGATGGGAGTCCGGAAGTGTCACCGTTCATCTTCAACCCATCAAGATGCCCCAGCGATGTTAGAATAAAGATTTTTGATGGTAGGACTGCGGAATGGGCTCTCTTTGTACTAAAAAACAGGGAAAAGGACCCTCTTCATACCTACAAGCATAACTATGACATTGTCATCGGTCCTGTTGCAGACTCACGTGTAGATGCCATTTTACAGGAGTATCGTAGGAGTTATGGCAATGCATACGGCAATAGTGCAAATCTCGTCAAGTTGGCAAAACTACTGAAATATCCCGGCCCAGAGTACATTCAATACTGCTTTTGTACAGAAAAAGGAATTAAACAATTAATACTAGACCTATGATTACAGATAAACTTGAAATAGAGAAATTGCTGTCAAGGCTGACAACTTACATTGCCAATAAGCTGCATCTGTCGACCATAGCTGCAGTCGGCGCAGTATGCATGTCAAAAGTAGCTAATGAATTGGCAGGTGGAAAAATGCCAGAAGGAACCACCTTTGAAGAATTATCGGAGAGATTACTCAAAGAAGTAACGATGGCGAGATAATAGGACGTTTGGATTTCTTGGCGTAAGCGTATCAGTCGATATCTATTCTCGGTACCACTTTTTGTACCTCCTGCCTGGTACTGGAGTTTCACTTGTCTGGTACTGGAGTGTTAGTGTGCTTGGACTATAGTGTCACTTGCGTTCTACTGGATAGGTACTCAGCATACTTTTTCTACCATTTTGTAGGGATTGTTTGGCAAGGTCTTGCCAAAGAAGCAAACTTGGATTGAGAGATATATTCAACTCAGCATCGTTAGGTATATTGAAATCCAATGATGCCTTTGTAAAGCTCACACAAGTGGAGCATGAGGAGGACGGAGACTACTATCCATTTGCTACTTCATTTCCCGCAGATTGTCCAATGCGTATAGCGGAATGATGGTTATATGGCGCTCGGCATTGTCTGCTTGCGGGTCGGTGTAGGTGAATTCTCCGAAATTTTCAAATGAACAACGGATAGCTTCTGTAAGGCGTTTCTCTCTCATGAATTGCCATAGGCTCTTCATGCCACCTTGTGTGCCTGATTTTATTTCTATAGGTGTGACTTTGAGATGAAATGTGTCAAGATAGTCTATCTCGGCTATACTATTCCCACTTTTCTCCCAATAGAACATCTTTTGTCGCTGCACACATGGTTTGTTGCGCAAGAGTTCAAGGCCTGCCACCATCTCAACCAAGCCCCCCTTGTTGACAAGATCTTGTGGACTGCCAGTCATGATTAGCTCCACAAGGTGCTGCGCAAGATTTCCTTCAAGTTGCAAAACAGAAAGAAGAAGTCCGGAGTCAAGCAACAGAATCTTCATGTTTTTCTCGTTCGCTTCTGCATCAAGTGGAATGCCATTCCCCGAGGTGGCGATGACGGGAATGACGAGGCCGGCAAGTGTCAGAAGTCGGACTGCTTCTCTGATTTGTGAACTTCTGTAGTCCGCGGAAATCTGCTTGAATGTGATTTTTTCTCCTGGCTGATGGCAGATGCCGTGCAGCGTTGTCCTTAGCAGGTCAGGAGAGACTCTTTTCTTGTATTTGCTAAAGTCGTCCTCGTATGTCAAGATAATATCTTCTTGTATATGACTACATTGGTTGAAGTTGTGTGTCTTTATCCATGCCAGCACAGCCTCGGGCATTCCACCTACCAAAAGGTATATGCGAAAATATTCTATTAGTTTTTCGTGAAAAGCTGCATCCAAGGGATGCTGGCTGTCAGCTTGCCTTTTCATGCTTATCAATCCGTTTTCATTGTTCGCATTCAAAAACTCATCAAATGTCATCGGATACATGAACAAAGTATGTATGCGCCCTACACCATAGGTAGGTAGCTCTTGAAGCGTGAACTCCAGTAAAGATCCAGCTGCAATGACATGTAGCCCTGGATAGTCTTCTTTGAAGAAGCGCAATGCCATTATTGCTTCTGGACATTCTTGTATCTCGTCAAGAAACAGAAGCGTTTTGCCTTCTTCTATTGGAACGTTGATATATATTGCAATCTTTTGGACAATCAAGCGTATGTCAATATCTCCTTGGAAGAATGTTTTGACAGTTTTGTGACGTTCAAAGTTTACCTCAGCAAAAAACAGGAATTCTTTTCCAAAATGTCTTACTGCAGAGGACTTGCCTACTTGTCGGGCACCTCTAAGCAAGAGTGGTTTTCTCATCGGATTGTCCTTCCACTCCAAGAGTTCTACGTCTATATTTCTTTGTATATATTCTTGCATGGCGAGAAGTGATTAAAAATCAGGTGCAAAGATAAGATAATTGCTCAAATCCGACAAATAATTCGTGGAATTTTGCTCAATTCCGACTAATAATCTGCTGCAAAATGCTCAATTCCGACAAATAACGTGGACTGATGCAGGTTTTGTTTCAGCCTCTTTTTACTTTTCTTTCCAGTGATGACACTCTTTGGCGCAGCTGGTGTGTAACTTTGCCGACGTAAACAAGAATCTCAGCATGGATATAGGAGAAGGGGATAGAGAAAGCAAGCGCCTGCAGGCCATGAACCATCATGGACTTGCAGGGTTCAGTACTTATCAATATCTTTGCAGCACCCTATACACATCCAAACGATAGTATTGATATGGAAAATCGAGAAATTTACAAAGCCATCAAGTCGATTGCCGACGAATTGTGCAGCGACGGCAAGACGTTTCTGCGGGCCGATCTGGCCTATGAACTAAAGAAGTATGGCGTCGCGGGCGACTCTTCCGAGGTGGGGAGCCTGGTCTATGACGCGTATTGCTTCTACGGCAACGACAGCAATATCAGCATCGCTTTCGTGACGAACAATGCGCGCACGACGATCGTGGCCGACTACAAGTTGAACCATTGTCTTGAGCAGGGAGACATGGGCGACGCGTTGGCTATAGCCGAGAACGAACTGCAGGCGACGGAAAACTCCTTGGACAAGCTGCAGGGCATGATAGCCCTCAACCTGGGTGCCGCCTTGGCCAAGGGCTCGTCGAAGGCGACGGACTGGCTGACAGGGACGAGCGGCGTGAAAGAGGTGAGAGGCAAGGCCTCGGTGATGTTCGACAGATATGCGAAACTGGTGGAGGCCTACCGCTATGCCGGCGACAGCGTGCGCGCCAATATCAGCGACTTCACCTCGCTGCGCAGCGACATCGAGGCTACCTACCGCGAGTATGCGCTCCGGCTCATAGACCTCTACGGAGACTCCATCAAGATGGTGTCGCCCGAACTCTTCGATTTCAACCAAGTGGAATTTCTCGACGTGGACCAAATGCTGCGGCAAATAGAGTTGGAGTATAGCAAGATACAAGACAAGTGTGGCGTGCTGATCGCCGAGATAGCAGACAGTTTTCGCACCTCGCTGCAAGGGTCCATGAGTGCCTACAGATCGGCCGCGGGCAGCAGCAAGACGCTCGGGCTCGCCATGGCAGGACTGGGGATGCTCGATCACTATATGGTCTCCAGCGAGAAGGCCAACCGGCTGCGCGGCGACCTGCAGCAGTTGCAGACCAGCGTGAAGCATGACGCCACACGCATCAAGGCCGACACGGGGCGTCTGACCGTGATCTACAAGACGCTCAACGACATCGTCATACCGAAGTCGAACGTCTATCTGCGCTTTGCCTCGCAGTTGATGGACTCCGACTTCCGCTCGATGACGGACGCCCTGTATGGCGAGGCCAGCGTGCGCCCGCTCGAAGAGGAGCGCAGGGAACTGCTCCGCCAGATGAGGTCTGCCGAGATGGAGATGAACGACCATCTGCAGAACATCGACGTGTATCAGTCGCTGGTCGGCGAGCTCACCACCACGCTGGAGGCGAAGCGCCCCAGCTATCAGGACGCCAAACGGCGCAAGCCCTCGAAGCCCTTCTTCCTGCTCAACTGGCTGACGCTGGGCACGGCCCGCCGCAACTACTATCGCAACTATTCGGAGTGGGACGCCGTCTGCACCCCGCTGATCAGGGAGTTTGACAATATGCAGGTGGATCTGAAACTCGACCAGGAGGAGCTCCTCTCGCACCAGGAGGCGGCAAAGGCCACGAAGAGCGAACACGCCCGCCTGGACGCCGTGTCGCGCGAGATAAGAAGCAAGGTCGTCTGCTCTGACGAGCTGAAACTCAAGATGCTGAAGCATCTCCGCGACGTGGTGGCGATGCTGAAGCTGGGCCGAGAGATTGCCGAGAGCAGGCTGGACGAGAAGTTGCTGCACAGCGTGGACATTGCCGACTTCAAGGAGACTGCCAAGTTGCCGGCAGACGTAGAGCAAAACTTGTCGGAGTTTACCAATCTCCTGGCCGACCATCTGCATGCCGACCGCCGCATGGCCGTCCGCTTGCTCGACGGGGTGGAGCAGGTGGCTGGCGACGTCGACAACAGACTGTATGGGCCAACATCTCGGCAAGAGGCTCAGCCGCCGACCTATACCGACGAGGAGCTGGGCATGGTGGAGGCAAAGGCCGAGGAGGTGCTGCAGCGCGGCGTGGCCTTGCTGGACAGCGTGGCGCAACTCAAGCTACAGCAACTCAATGGAAGAATCGCGGCGGCAGCCTACGACGAGCAGCTCGACCACTACAAGGAAATCTTCAAGGGTTATCTGGACCGGATCGACGACAAGAGCGCCTACCTGCGCCAGGTCTTCACTCGCATCAACTTGGCCGACAACGAGCAGGAGCGTAAGCAGGCGATGGAGATGCTCTCAGACATCAGCGGATACACGCTGAGCATGCAAGACTTTAGTGATTTCATAAACGGAAACAAGCAAATAGAATTGTAAGAGACTATGGAGAGTTCAAGAAGACAACGAGCCCAGAGCGACTTGGGGCTGAATTTTGAGCGAGAAGACTTCCGCCGCGAGGCAGCCCTTGCCAAAGAGCAGGAGCGCGTCGCAAAGAAAGAGGCCAAGCGCGAGAAGATGATGAACCGCTCGTCTTACCGGATCATGGTGAAGACGGCCAAGTATATGGACCAATATTATCTCGATCCGCTCATCGGACTCATTCCGGGAGGTGTCGGAGACGTGCTTTCGAGCTCCTTGGCCATGCCGTTCATCTACTACAGTCTGTGTGTGGTGAGGTCCATACCGCTGACGCTGGCAGTGATATACAACGTGCTGCTGGACGTCCTGATAGGAGCCATCCCCTTTGTAGGCAACGTGCTGGACATATTCAAGCGGTCGTATTTGAGCAACCTGAGATTGATCACGGGTTATATAGAAGACGACAAGGAGATCATCAGCAAAGTGAGAAAGAAAGCTTTGGCCACGGCTGTGCTCATCGCCATTGTATGCGCATTGCTTTGCCTTGTCGTGAAACTGGCCCTCATGGTGGCCACCTGGTTCTCATAGTTTTAACCACTATTCAGATGCTGCATCGCAAATCCCGTAAGCGATGCAGCATCTTTTTCCCCACTTTTTTTACTTTTCTTCTTAGCTGTGACATGTTTTGGCATGGCTGATAAGTAACTTTGCCGACGTAAACAAAAAACCGACTGTGGCAGACTAAGGCTGGGACCGGCGGCGTGAGGATTTCATCAGTGAACCATCATGGACTTGCAGGGATAAAAACTTCTCCATACCTTTGTCTTGCCAATTGGTCTAAAAACGAAATAGCTATGTTAAGAGGATGGAGTAAATTTGTCTGCAACGAATGCGGACACAAGTTTGTGGGCATGGACTTCGAATACCAATGCACGGTCCTGTCAGCGCCGCTGAAATGTCCGGCCTGTGGCAGCTGGCACACCCGTCCTGCCTGGTCGTGGTGGCAGAAATGGGTGTACAAGGAGATTTGGAAGGCCCAGGATGAGTATCGAAACAAAACAGAAGAGCAATAATATATGAAAGACGGAGTATTCTTTCGTCCTTTCGTCGGAGCGTCATACGCTGGCGGAGGACTGTTTGGCAAGCGCATCATGGTGCTTGGCGAGAGCCACTACTGCGACGAGGGCTGCGCCGATTGCGGCAGCTGCCTGCGCCATCGGGAGTGCATGGAGTTTACCAGCGGCGTAGTGGAGCAATATCTCGACCGGGGCGTGGAGCGGCAGAGGTGGATGCAGACGTTGCTGAAGTTTGAGCGTTCGCTCGTGGGCTGCGAGACCGATCAGGCGCAGAGTCAGCGGATATGGCAGTCGGTGGTGTTCTACAATTATCTGCAAGTGGCCATGGGCGGCCCGCGCGAGGCTGGCACCGCCGCGCAATACCGCCAGGCCGGTGAGGCCCTTTTCGACGTGATGGAAAAATACCAGCCCGAATGCCTCATCGTATGGGGCAACCGCCTGTGGGACAAACTGCCCGGCGAGCGTTGGACTGATGGGGAGGACATCGTCGTGGACGGCTGTCGCACAGCCACGGGCGCCTACTCCTTGGCAAGCGGCAGGACGGTGAGGGCGATGGCGGTAAACCATCCCTCGGTGGGCTACTCGTGGGACTACTGGCACCGGGTGATAGCAAACTTCTTGAAATAATGGGCTACAGGGTATGGACAAGCGAATGAGATTCTTTGCCTGGCTGATAGGCCAGCTCGAACGCCGGCGCATGACGTATGAGGAGATAGCTGCCGCATGGCTGGAGGCTGCGGCCAACGCTCAAGGCAAGTCGCTGGAGAAGCGCACGTTTCACCGCCATCGCGACGAAATAGAGCAGATGTTTGGCATCAAGGTGGAGTGTAGCGGCAGGAGCGGCGGCTATCGCTACTATCTGAAGAAAGACAGCGTGAAGTGTGACGATGTCACGGAGTGGCTGCTCAGTTCCCTGCGGCTGGCCTCGCTGGGCGATATGCTGCAATACCACACCAAGGTGATGCTCGACCCTGCGCCACGCAACTCAGAATTGCTCGACGACATCCTCAGAGCCATCGACAAGCAATATCGGCTGAGGTTTAGCTACACCACGGCCTACGGGGTGGAGACGTCCGTCGCCTTGACGCCCGCTTTTGTGAGGTTTTTCAAGCAGCGTTGGTACGTCGTCGGCGTGAACGAGAAAGAGCAGGTGCGCTGCCTGCCGTTCGACCGCATCTCCTTGATGTATGAGGAGTGCACAAAGCGTCCTCTGTCGCCCAAGCTCAAGCAGATGCTCACGCCCGACAACTACTACGATGGTTGCTTCGGCATCATGCGCATGGAGGACGAGCCGATAGAGAACGTGCGCCTGCGCGTGTTCTATCCCGAGTACAACTACCTTGAGGAGGTGCCGCTGCACGAGAGCCAGCAGAAGGTGGGCCAATCGGCCGACGGCCTCTACCGCGAGTATACGCTCCGTGTGCGCCCCACCCGCGATTTTCTGCAGGAACTGCTGTGGCACGGACGCAACCTGATGGTGTTGAAGCCAGAAAGTCTTCGGCAGAAGATGATAGCCATCCTGCAAGACATGACCAAGAGCTACGAGACGGGCGAGTGTACGAACGGGGAGTGAGCAAGCCTTTTCCCACTCGTGCCTCCCTCCTCGTGCCTCCTTTCTCCTTTAGGCCTCCCTTCTCCAGGTCATCGACTATCGTCTATCCCATAGATGGTAGTCGATGACCTGGTTGTCTTCTTGGCGAGCCGCCTGGTGGTTGTCTGTCTGCTCCCTGCCTTTGGCTTCCTCTGCATCCTGGTGGCTGCGCACGAAGAGCGAGACTGCCACCATTGTGGCCAGGGCCATGACGAGCGCGGCGAGGAAGGAAACGATGCGCCTGAGGCGTCTGCCCCCTGCCAGGCGTCTGCGCAGCGCCTCTATGCTCTCGGGGCGCAGCGAGACATCCTTCACGGTGCATATCCGTGCCATCCTGTGCAACCGCTTGCTGCCCGTAGCCTCCGCCATGTCCTCCATCACCATGCCGAGCGAGTAGATGTCGGCCTTGGGGTCGGCGACCGCCCCCTGCAGCAGTTGCTCCGGCGCAAGGTATCTGTAGGTGCCTGCCGGCATCTTCAGTACGCCAAACAGGTCGCTGTCGGAAAGTCCGAAGTCTATGATCTTCACGTTCTTCCCCCTGTGGGTCACCATGATGTTGGACGGCTTCAGGTCGCGGTGCGTGATCTGCTTGCTGTGCATATAGTCCAGGGCGTCCATCGTTTGCGAGGCTATCCTGAGCGCAAGGTCGGACGAGAGCCTCTTCTCCGAGAGGAGCGTCTGCAGCGTGTCGCCGTCCACCTGTTCCATCACGATGGTGCGGCCCATGCCGGCGAGCTGCTCCATGGCCAGCGTGCGGCAGATATAGGGATGCTCCAGCAGCAGGCCGATCTCAAACTCCTTCACTATCGCCTGTTGATATACAGGGGTGAGCAGGTAGTCCGTCTTCAAGCATTTCAGCACATAGCGCTTGCCATACCGCGTGGCGGTGAAAAGACGCGTCGGGCCCGACTTGGAGACATAATACTCCTGGACGTTGCCAAAGCCTTTCTCCTCCGACATGGAGTCCACGGTCCGCTCTTGGTCTATAGACTCGGTGAACCCCGACGTGAGCCCGTCGTCCGAAGGGCCGATCGTGTCATGGATAGGTGTAGTATGGTCTTGCATAAGCTATAAGGCTATGGGCGGATTCGTCTTGACAGGCACGACAAGCAGCCCCCTCAGAATCCTCTCAGAATCCCCTTTGTTTCTATTTCTTTGTTTCTTCCACCTTGGCGCTGCGTTTCTTCAACCTTACCACCGTGAGCCCGTCGTGGCGTCCTGCCACAAACGGCATGGTGCGCGCTCCGTCGCGTTCGACATAGGGCAGCAGAAGCGGTTGCCCCTTGATGAAGCAGCCCGTCACAAAGCGATCGCCACAAAGCAGTTTGCTGTTTTCCGTAGTCACCACTTCGTATAGGCTCTCGCCCAGATAGCGCAGCGTGAGCATACGGTTGGGACTCCAGCCTATCACGAGTTCCGTGCCGGCAGTCAGTTGGCTGCTCGTCAGTTGGTCTGCCATGAAGAAGGACGAGTTGTAGAGCGTGCTGTTCTTCAGCCAGCACACGAAGTCCTTGTAGTCCGCGTGTCCTATGTATTGCGCCAGCGGGTCGAGCGTCGTAAGTCTCGGCTTGTGCTCGTCGCTCACATAGCCATAGAGGCGCTTCAGCGTGGAGGACGAAACGTTCTTGTCTTCCTTTTTCTTCAGATAGAGGGAAAACTCCTCGAAGTCTGTTGTCGTAGCGAGCGTTTTCCCGTATTTCTGCTTGACGAGTTGTTTGAGTTCTTCTATTTCCGGTGTTGTCATAATCAGTCTGTGATGATGTTCTTAAACAAATTCCAGCCTTCGCTCGCCTTGTAGATGTTGGCCCGTCCCTTGGGCACGTGCACGCGGCAAGAGGCGAGGACGTCTGCCCCGAGGGTGGCAAAAGCTGTGGGTTGGCAGACAGGCGGCATCCGGGCCTCTACATATAGATCGGTCAGCGGACAGTCTGTGAAGGCATAGTCGGAGATCAGCTCCGTTTTGCTGCCCAGGCGCACCACCTGGAGCTGCGCGCAGCCTTGGAAGGTGGCCGTGGGCACCAGTCGCAAAGCCTCCGGCATGGTCACGTCCCTCACCTTGCTGTTCATGAAGACGCCCGTGCCCAACTTGGCCACATGGTCTGAAAACACGAACCGCTCGATGCTACACTCCTTGAAGGCATAACTGCCGACCGAGGTCACGGAGGAAGGCAGCGCATAACTGCCCTTCTTGCCCATTTGTGTGGCGTCGGCGTTGAGCAACACGCCGTCCTTGCCGACGTAGTGGGTGTTGGCCTCCGAGACACGGAGGCTCTGCAAGGCCGAACAGCCACTTGAGGGCATTACCGATGCAGCCGCGGCCGGAATGTCGATCAGCTCAAGTGCCGCACATCGGGCAAAGGCGTCCTTCTCGATGGTTGTGGTCTGGGACGGCAGGACGATCTTCGACAGGCTTGCGCAATC
>OHSK01000592.1_pt1 | contig 18101 bp, 15 predicted proteins | sample 1578701 | NCBI WGS metagenome assembly OHSK01 (sample SAMEA3879503, study PRJEB24766) | human gut metagenome | biome: human-associated habitat; feature: feces | place: USA | collected 1985/1987
GGCTGCTCATGCCTTTAGCAGATTTCTGAGAACTTAGAATATCTTAGACCCCGAAACCGCACATGAAATAAAATATTTTTCTGAGCGTCCCCTTTTTCCCATTATAACACACTCCAAAAAAATCCCAAAATACACGAAAGGACCACTCCACAGAGCAGTCCCCTCATAATATTTTCATGTTATACTAAACCCGCACAAAACAATCAGATCAAGCCGCCAACTTCTTAGCCAGTGACGCCGCACTAGCCGCATCATCAGAATATCCGTCAGCACCAATTTCCTCAGCAAAAGCTTCTGTAATCGGCGCTCCGCCAACCATAACCTTAATATTACCTCTGAAATCCGCCGCATTCAACGCCTCAACAGTCTCCTTCAGAGCCGGCATAGTAGTAGTCAGCAGCGCAGAAAGAGCAATGATCTTAACATCCGGATTCTCTTTATAGCACTCAATAATCTTAGCCGCCGGAACATCGACTCCAAGATCGATCACCTCAAATCCGGCACTCTCGATCATCATGGCAACCAGATTCTTACCAATATCATGAAGGTCACCGGAAACCGTAGCAATGATAACCTTACCAAGTGCACCTGTAGAACCAGATGCCAGATGCGGTTTCAGAACCTCAACACCTTTCTTCATAGCACGAGCTGCAACCAGCATCTCCGGAACAAAGATCTCACCATTTTTGAATTTCTCACCAACTACAGACATCGCACTGATCATACCATCATTCAGAATCGCAACCGGATCATCACCCTCATCAATGGCTTCCTGTACAGCCGGTCCTACTAATTTCGCTTTCCCTTTTTCAACTAATTCCGCAACTTCATTTATCTTAGACATAATCAAATCCTCCTGTTATTTCTCAATTTCAGATTCCAACCACTTAATTCATTTACACAGTTTCTGCAGATTCAACTTACTTCTTCTTTGTTGTACCAATTAAGCCTTCTCTGTAAGCCCCTATATATTCCATACAATAATCATCCAGACCAAGTAATGCTTCTGTTGCATAAACCAGTCCAAGCATATCCTTATTTGTCGGATCCATAATTCCACTGTCCAGTCCTGCATTCATTGCCAGTACCAGGAACCCGTAATTAATCAGCTTACGAACTGGCAGATTAAAGGAAATATTACTGATTGCTGCCGTAATATGAATGGTCGGATACTGCTCACGTACACTTGTGATCGTCTCAATATTCGTTGCAATACCATCCTCAGAAGTACAAAGCATCTCAACCAGCGGATCAATGTGAATCCTGTCCGGAGCAATTCCGTACTCTTTCGCTTTCGCCATGATCTTGTCAAAAACTTTCAGACGGTCTGCTGCACATTTCGGAATACCTGTATTGTCACTCAGCAGCGCAATTACCTGCCATCCCTCATTTCCCGGCTCAGCCATGATCGGGAAAATCGTATCAATCTTATGTCCCTCTCCTGATACAGAGTTAAAAATTCCAGGTTTCTTACAGAACATATAAGCCTGTGCCAGCACATCCGGACTCGGGCTGTCAATTGAGATCGGAAGATCTGTAACCTCCTGGATACAGTCGATCATCCATTTCAATGTTTCCACTTCTTCCGCTTCCGGAACAGAAGCGCAACAGTCAATATAAGTAGCTCCGCTTTCCGCCTGAAGCTTTGCTCTTGCTTTAATAAATTCAGAGTCTCTTTTCGCGATCGCTTCTGCAACGATCGGGATAGAACCATTAATTTTCTCACCAATAATAATCATTTTCAAACACCTCCATAGCATCATCCTCTGTGACACCTGAAATTTCATCTAAATGTCGGACAGATATTTGTATTCCGTTTTGCCACTGACAAATACCTGAGATCAGAACATAATCTGCCATGGAAGCCTTGTAGATTCAGATGCCTTAATGCCAAATTTCTCTTCATTCAGCTTGTCAATGGAATCACAGAGAGATTTATAAACACCCGGATAAACAGAACCAGGGCCACCCTGAGCGATACATGGAATAAAGTATTTGTTTCCACATTCTTCGCAGACACGACGTACCACTGCATCACAATTCTCATCTGTCCAGCCCTCAAAATCAACTGCACGATTTTCGATACCACCCATGAAGCTGATCTTTCCGCCATATTTCCTAATCAGTTCCGGAAGATTATTGGTTTCCATACATCCCTGCCATACATCGATTCCCATCTCAATCATAGAAGGAACCAGTGTTGCTGCGTAACTGTCAGAATGATGGATAACCAGCTCAACGCCATGGCTGTGATAATATCCGTAAATTTCTTTATATGGCTCAAGTAAAAATTCATCAAACATTGCAGGACTCATAAATGTACTGTCCAGCCCACCCCAGTCATCATGATGGAATAATGCATCAGGATGAAGGTTGGAACAGATACCTTCAGCAAGTTCCAGTTCCCACTCTGTCAGATATTTAATCAGATCATGCATTTCATCCGGATTAGTAATATAATAAACCAACGCATTACTGATCTCACACAGATGATGAGTCTGCTCAAATAATCCCGGTGCAACGAAAGCTGCTTTAAATGCCTGTTCTCCGTCAACTGCATCATACTGAGCCTTCACCATATCCCACTGATCCTTGGTAAATTTCAAAGACGGTGCATGTACATAGTCTTTCCAGTCTTCAATATCCTTTACCACGATCTTGTCAGGAGTATGTACAGGAAAAGAACCCGGAACTCCTTTCGGGAAAGTATTGGTTACCCCCCATGCATTCACTACATTTTCCTGACCCGGCTGAAGCAGCGGGTTTGCAAACATAAACGGATGAAAAAGAAGCTGCACTGCTTCATACTGATTAACAAATCTGTCAGGATTTCCGCCTTTTATAACTTCCAGCATATTCTGTTTCGGTGTTAACATATAATCTACCTCCTCATGCAATATGAAAATCCCCCCACATTCTCACATTGGTTTGTTTAATTTGTCGTTCTCTGTCTCGTTTCTGATAATTTTATTGTAGCATTTATACAATCCAAAATATATAATCAGATATGCGGATTTTTCACGCCCGCATTCCTACAAATTGTATGAACGCATCTCAAATATTGTACCAACAGTAACCGGCAGCCATATAATAAATTTTAAGTCAACCGTAAATACACTTGTAACACAACTCTAAACACTGTATAATTTTGTATATACAGATATCAGATTTTAAAAATCATTTATGCCTGCACAATAAGACTTTTAAACCTGATTTATCTAAATATAAAGAAATACGATTTATATAACAGATCAACAGATTCCGAATGTTTTACAGTAAATATTTAACAGGTGGTGAACGCAATGTTTTCAAAAAAATTATTAATACCTCTGCTATCGCTCAGCCTTCTTGTTACTCCTGCATACAGCAGTCATGCTGCTGAAAATACAGAGGCCGTGGAAACATCCGTAGAAGGTCAGGGAATGCTTTCCCCTTCTTCATCTTCAGAGAATTCTGAAAGCGTCTTTAACGGTTCCGGGGCAGGCACATCTTCAGAACCGGTCACAGATGAGAAACTGGAGACAATTTTAAAACAGGTTCAAAGTCAGCTTCCCGCTGAAAACGGAACCTGGGCTGTTTTCATATCCGATCTTGTAAATGGAACCGAGGGCAGTCTTAATGATCAGAAAATGCAGGCTGCAAGCCTGATCAAGCTCTATATCATGGGAGCTGTCTACGAGAATTATGATCAGATAACCGGACAATACGGCAGGGATTCTGTAGACTCCAATCTGTACTCCATGATCACAGTCAGCGATAATGATGCAGCCAATACCCTGACAACTTATCTTGGCGGTGGCGATTCCGCAGCAGGTATGCAGGCTGTCAACAGTTTCTGCCAGGCACATGGCTATGACCAGACTCACATGGGACGTATGCTCCTTGCCAGCAATGAGAATGATGATAACTACACATCTGTAGGAGACTGTGGTCATCTCCTGCAGGAGATTTATAAACAGGATACATCCGGCTACACCCATGCCACTGATATGTTTAATCTGCTCAAGGCACAGACACGCTGTAACAAAATTCCCGCACAGCTTCCGGAAGGAGTCAAAACCGCAAATAAAACCGGAGAACTTGACAACGTGGAAAACGATGCCGGAATCATCTATGATTCCAAAAATGACGTAGTAATCGTATTTATGTCCCAGAATCTCTCAAGCGCCGGTTCCGCACAGAATACGATCGCTACCTTAAGCAGAACGATTTACGATTACTATAATTAAATAATGTACTCTCAGAGTACATAATAACTCAAAGGAGGGATTCACTATGAAAAAAAGAAAAAATATTGCAATTCCCATGATTCTTGCAGCTACGATTGCTGCTGTATCTGTACCCTGCAGTTCACAGATCGTTATGGCATCTGACACTTATCAGGTAGGTGTAATTAAAGGGTATCTGGCTCTGCGCTCTGCCATGGCTTATGATTCCTCCAACGAGATCGGCGAGCTGTATTCCGGTGATACTGTTGAAGTTACAGAATATACCACCAGTGATTACTGGTACGTCTATTCTCCAAAACTGAACAGATCCGGATACGTAAATAACGATTACCTGTATTTCCTCTCATCACAGCCGACAAGTTCGTCCGGTTCTTATACTGTCAGTGTTGCCAAGGGTTATCTGGCTTTGCGTTCTGCAAAAGCTTATGATTCCTCCAATGAGATCGGACAGCTGTATTCCGGCGATACAGTTCAGCTTATCGACACCAGCGATTCCCAGTACTGGTACGTTTACTCTCAGAAGTTAGGAAAAAACGGATATGTAAATAAAGATTATCTGATTGGCGGAACAACCACATATGCCACCAGAACAGTCAGTGTTGCTACCGGTTATCTGGCTCTGCGCTCTGCGAAGGCTTACGACTCTTCCAACGAGATCGGACAGTTGTATTCCGGCGATACAGTTCAGCTTGTGGATACAACTGATGCACAGTACTGGTATGTTTACTCCCAGAAACTCTGCAAATATGGTTATGTAAATAAAGATTATTTATATTAATCTTTTTCGTAACACTATAAACAGTTACACTTCTTTACATTCACCATATACAACAAAACAGAAAGGACTCACAGTTATGAGCCCCAAACGACAGGTTAACCATAACATTCGTAAACACTTTAACACAATCATTTACAATATTTCACGTTACGCGGAAATTGCTCTTTCTATGGTAATTCTGCTGGTGATCGCACTGGCAGGCTTCCGGCTGATCATGGAGGTTGCAGATACTTCTGTTATGTCCATGGATACAGAATTTTTCAGCACTTTCCTTTCCCAGGCTTTGTCTCTGGTAGTAGGCGTGGAATTTGTAAAAATGCTCTGCCAGCATTCCGCACAGACAGTTGTTGAGGTTCTGATGTTTGCCACAGCACGTCAGATGGTAGTCGAACACCTCGGGCCAGCAGAAACTCTTCTTGGCGTACTCAGTATCGCAGTTCTGTTTGCGATCCGCAAATATCTTATGACAGACAACGATGACATGAATGCTCATAACTGTCCGAAGAATACTGAAGAAAATTAAAGAAAACAAAAAACTGCACATCAGATACGATCTGTAAATTCTACTGGTCGTATCTGATTATGCAGTTTCTTTTTATTTCCACATGCTGATAAACGGGCGTCTCAAAAAAAGTAATTTTATATGATATATTCTATAGTTATGGTTATCAGCATGATGGGCGCTTATTTAATAATTACCACTAAAGAACTTACTGTCCTTCGGCAGTTCATAGCCCTTGAAGTAAGAGCCAAAATCAACCTTCAGATAATTGCAGAGGTTGGCAAGCTCAACCATTGTGTTGTCATTTACAGGAATGCCATTCTCTCTGCGCTCTTTTTCTGCAAATACTTCCTTCTCACCATGAGTATAAATCTGCTCTGCACCTTCTGCCTTTGGACTCTGACGAAGAGTTTCCAGATATTCGGAAAAATGCGCCCTGATATCATCGGCATTTCCGAAGATTGCGGGATCAATGGCAGCAAATCCATGACAGATACCTGTCTTGTCTTTAAATGTACAGCATTTATCAGAAGTAACACCCATAGAAAAGATGGAGCTGAAAATCTCGCAGAGCATTCCATAACCGTAACCCTTATGACTTCCGTTTACCTCTTTATTACCACCAAGTGGCATGATTCCGCCGCCCTTCTTGGCAACAATATTGGCAAGTACATCCGGGGCATCTGTGCTTTCCTGACCATTTGCTCCCAGAGCCCAGCCCTGTGGAAGTGGTTTTCCCATCTTATTATACATTTCCAGTTTTCCTCTGGTAACTACTGTTGTGGAGCAGTCAAAAAGGAATGGATAAGGTTCTGCAGGCATTGCCACTGCAATGGGATTGGAACCAAGCATTGCTTTTCGTCCAAAGGTAGGTACCATGATTGCTTCCGAGTTGGTACATGCCATACCAAGTAAGCCCTGTTTTGAAGCCATTTCCGCATAATATCCTGCAATACCGAAATGATTGGAGTTTCTTACAGATACAAATCCAACACCTGTTTTCTTCGCCTTCTCAATAGCTTTCTCCATTGCAAAATGGGAAATCAGCTGTCCCATACCGTCATGTCCGTCGATCACTGCTGATACAGGTGTCTCAAATACGACCTCAGGTTTCGCATCCGGATGGATGGTTCCCTTCTCAATTCCTTTATCATATCTTACCATTCTCTGCATTCCATGGCTTTCAATCCCGTACAGATCTGCGGTAAGCAAAACATCCTTGATGATATTCGTCTCTTCTTCATTAAAACCAAATTTACGAAATACGTCGTGGCAAAAAGTATTTAATGTGTCATAACTCCATTTTACATATCCCATAACTGTAAAGCCCCTCCTTATAGTATTACCTCTTCTTATATTGGTTATACCAATCAATTTGTTAAAATGATTATATTACCATCGCTTTTAAAAATCAACTGTTTTTTCTGATTTTATTTTTCTTTTTTTCTATAACATAAACAGGGCGAGTAATTCTAAATGAATTGCTCACCCTGCTCTAGAACTGCCTGCTTCACAGCAGCTCCCCTTCATTATTTTTTTAATTTGCTTCTTTTAAAATTGCAACATCATATGGTTTTAATTCAACAACATTCTCCACTGTTTCATGTGTGATCATATTCTCATATGACTGCTCCATTGAAACTATAACTGAATGGTCATTATAGTTCAAAATAAACAATGCATCATTTGTTCCATCTGTAGCATCTACAACTTCTACACCATCAACTTTATATAAATCCATATCAATCCCTGCTTTTCTTCCCAGATAAACAGCCAACATTTTCATGGCTTTTTCATCCAGATCGCAGCCCAAATAATATACCTCACCTTTTCCTATCTGGTTTACAGTCATGCAGGCCTCACCTGCATAAAAATCAGAAGTATATTTTCCAATTACTTTTGCAGTAACTGGTTTCACTATATCACACCACATGTGAGCCATTCCATTTCCAAACACACCTGTCGTAGCAGTTGTTTTCTCCAGAAGCGGATCATAATCTTCTACCTCTACACCGGCTAGGTCTGCAAATACGCCTGGTACAGTTTCTGTAAGCATGTTATTATACATATCTTTGATTCCACTTCTAAATGAGAATAGAACTTTTCCACCTGCTTGAGCATAAGTTTCAATATTTTTCTTTCCTTCATCCGATACCATCATCAACATTGGTGCAAGAACAAGATCATATCTATTTAAGTCTTCTTCTGCTGTCACGAAATCTACTGGAATTCCCATGTTCCAAAATGGACGATAATAATCAAGCAATAAAGAATCATAATACAATCCTTCTACCTGACGATGAATAGATTGACTCCATTCACTATCAAAAGATTTGATAATTGCAACACGTGCTCTCGGCATCAGCGCTCGGTAGTTCTTACTTAGTTCTTCCATTTCAGCTCCTACCCGAGAAACTTCAGCATATCTTCTGTTCGGTTTTCCATCATGATTCAAAATGCCATGCCAGAGTTCTTCTGTTCCAAACGGGCATGCTCTCCAGCGGAAATAAACAACTGTATCGGCTCCATTTGCCACTGACTGATATGTCCAAAGACGGAGTTTTCCAGGCGTTGGTGTTGGTCCCAACTTACTCCATCCGCAAGGACCGGACTGCTGTTCCATAACCCAGAACGGTTTCTTCTTATAGCTTCTAAGCAATGCATGGTCTCTTGATACTGTTTCCGGTTTTGCTTTCCCCCACTGAAATTCAATATAATTATCCCATGTTACAAAATCAAATTCTTTAGATAATTTAAAATAATCAATTCCTGTTCCCGAGTTAATAGCAGCGTCTAAAAGATTGCTAGTTATCGGAAGATCAGAATACTCCTTAATTGTATCTACAGATTCTTTTGTAAATTCAACTACAGAATCACTGCAGAAACGATAGTAGTCTAGCAACAATGCTGGGTTCTGCCCTTGTGTATCGTGACAAGTATCATAGCATGCACCCGCCTTCGGAATGTTCAGCTCCTCAAAACTTCTGTATGTCTGACTCCAGAAAGTAGTTCCATACGTTTTATTCAGATTATCAATCGTACCATATTTCTCTTTCAGCCAGCTACGGAAACGGTTCTCGCAAGACTTACAATAACATCTGGTTGTATTTGACCATCCCAGTTCATTATCTACCTGCCATGCTTCAATTGCAGGATGTTTTGCATATCTCTTTGCAATAAGGGTATTTAATTTTTTTGTTTTTTCTCTGTATGTCTCACTGTTAAAGCAGTAATGCTTTCTTGTTCCGAAGAGCTTCGGATTTCCATGAATATCATTCTGAAGAATATCTGGATACTTATCTATCATCCATTTGGGAGGGGTAGCTGAAGGTGTACACATTACTACCTTGATTCCGTACTTTCCGAAAAAATCCAGTGCCTCATCCATCCAGTCAAATTCGTATTTTCCTTCTTCAGGCTCATAAAGGCTCCATGCAAATTCACCAATTCTGATTACTTTGATATTTGCTTTGACCATCATCTCTGCATCTGTTTTCCAACGCTCTTTTTCCCAATGTTCTGGATAATAATCCGCACCAATTCTCATAGTATTTTCTCCCTGTTATTTTCCAAATTCAAATTTCACGGATTTTAATGCTTCTTTACAGCTGCAATCACCTGTATATGCAATATATGTAATATCCTCTTCTACAAAATCATCTTTTTCTTCTGAATAATAAGCCATATCCTTCGAACTTACCTGAAGAGAAACTTTCTTTTCTTCTCCCGGCATTAATTCTACTCTCGCGAAATCTTTCAAGATTTTAACCGGACGATCTACAGCACTTCCCTCACATCCGATATAAAGCTGTACAACTTCTGCGCCTTTTACATCTCCTGTATTCTTTACATTAACAGAAATCTTTGCTGTTTTATCAAATACTTCAACTGTCGGCTCGCTGATGTCAAATGTTGTATAGGATAAACCATAGCCAAACGGATACAGAACAGGAATGTTTTCTTTATCCATCTTGCAGTAGCCATGATAGTATTCATACTCTGCATATGTGCAGTCAGGATCAAAATCAGGATAGCTGTCTTCGGAAAGTGCTACTGTATATGGAAGTTTACCGCTTGGGCAAACATCACCGAACAGAATATCTGCCAGTACATTCCCGCCTTCCATTCCACTGTAGAAGGAGAAGATAATTGCAGGAACATCTTTTTCCCACTCATCGATCAGGATCGCACTGCTTCCGATAATGGAAACGACAGTATTCGGATTCACACCCTTTACACCATGAATCAAATCGATATCTCTCTGATGAAGTCTCATGCTTGCTCTGTCTCCGCCCATTCCGGCAATATCACTTCTATCAGCCAGATATTCTCCTTCATCGCTATGGATATAACCGGCAACGATCACTACTGCATCAGCATCTGCTGCAAGTTTTTTTGCACGTTCCAGATCACTTCCGTCATTATAAAGGATCTGTGCTTTCGGCATTTTTTTCATCAGGCCTTTAAATGGCGTAACTGTATAATATGGATGAACCTTACTGGAACCATGGTCGCCGATATTTTCTGTATCTCCCAGTACTCCAAGAACTACGATCTTCTCTGTTTTCTCTTTATCAAGCGGAAGTACATGATTTTCATTCTTCAGAAGTACCATCGATTCTTCTGCTGCTCTCTTTGCTACTGCTATATGTTCCGGGCATGCAAGAATATCTTCTGTATATTCCTGCGGATCTTTTCTTGTCTCATAATAGAGTACAGTACGAAGAATGTAACCAACTGCTTCATCTACATCTTCCATAGCAAGAGTTCCGTCTTCAATTGCTTTAGGGATCTGTTCTGCATAATGACAGATACATGGCATTTCAACATTCATTCCACTCTTTACTGCCTTTGGACCATCTTTTACAGCCCAGAGGAAATCAGATAAAGTAAATCCCTCGAATCCCCATTTATCTCTGAGGATATCTTTTAACAAATATTTACTCTCAGATGCCTGTTCTCCATAAACTTTATTGTATGCTCCCATTACAGAAGCCGCGCCTTCTTCAATACATCTCTTGAAGTGAGGAAGATATACTTCAAAAAGTGTTCTCTTATCTGCATGCACATCAGCTTTAAATCTCGCATTTTCAATACTGTTCATTGCGAAATGTTTAATGCACGCCATAACATTCTGGCTCTGAACACCTCTCGTCAGAGCTGCCCCCATTTCTCCCAAATGATAGGTATCTTCTCCGTAGCACTCCTGCGCACGGCCCCAGCGTGGATTTCTTGGAAGATTGATGCACACACCGCCGTAATAGTTTCCGCCCACTGCACGAACCTCTGCACCGATCACTTCTCCAATCTTCTCTTCCAAATCACGGTCAAAGCTGGCACCTCTTGCCATAGAAACAGGAAAGCAGGTGGCAGATCCGGCAACAACACCTCTTGGTCCGTCTACGAAACGGATATTCGGAATTCCCAGACGTTCTACTGCCTTTGTCGGATATGGCTTTACATTATAGTGTTCGATCAGGAACAGATCATCCAGTAATTTCTTCTCTGTAACCTGGCCTGACATTACACCGATCTTCTCATCCAGTGTGAGTTCCTGGATCACTTCATCTACATATTTCTTTATTGTTTTTTTTGAACAATTTTCTGTCAGTTTTGTTCTTTTTACTACATCCCTCATCCTTTACTTCTCCTTTCATAATTGCACTTGTCTGATGTTTATTTTTATTTTCTCTTTGCATATTTTCTCATGTCAATAATAACAGCAAGAAGAATGATCAGACCTTTTACGATATACTGCCAGTACATGTTTACACCGATGAATGCAAGGCCATAATTGATAACTGTGAACATCAGAACACCAATTACGATACCGCCTACACTACCAACACCACCTGAAAGAGATACACCACCGATTACGCAGGCAGCAACTGCATCCATTTCATATCCGTTACCGGTTGTATTGGAAGCACTTCCGATACGTCCTACTTCCAGGGCTGCTGCAAATGCATACATCATACCTGCAATTGCGTAAACCATAATCTGTGTCTTTATAACATTTACACCTGATACTTTTGCAGCTTCCGGGTTACCACCTACTGCAAACATATATTTACCAAATTTTGTTTTATTCCATACGATCCACATAACTACACATACTGCTGCGGCAATGATGATCAGATACGGAATCTGGAAGTCTCCGATTCCAATGGAACCAATTGCAATCTGAGTTACTTTTGAATCAATACCACCAATTGGCTGTGCACCATATGGCGGACGGTCAAAATAAATAGATGCACCATATAAGATCAACTGCATACCAAGCGTTGCGATAAACGGCGGTACTTTAAATACTGCAACAAGCACACCGGATATTCCACCAAGTACAAGACAGATTGCCAGTACCAGTAATAATGGAACGATCAGCGGAAGCTCTTTTAAATTCGGATACATTCTGTATGCATAGTCCGGATTCTGAACTAAAGATGCGAAGATAACTGCTGCCAGACCGATCATACGTCCTGTGGAAAGGTCAACGCCCTGCACTACCAGTACCATTCCAGCTGCTAATGCAATAATAATCTTAGTTGATGACTGCGCAAAAATATTTTTAAAGTTATTGAATGATAAGAATCTTGGTTCTACTACCACAATTGCAACTAACAGGATAATAAAAACCAGATAAATTGCTTTTTCAGCAATAAGTTCTTTAATTGAAATGTTCTTTGAATTTTTCACCAGAATCCCCTCCTGAGTTCGTATTGAAAGATCAGATAAATCGGGCCGCTGCCTGCATAACATCTACCTGTCCTACTTCTTTTGAATCAAATATAGCTGATTGATGTCCATTGCTCATAACCAGAATCCTGTCGGAAATTCCGAACAGTTCCGGCATTTCTGAGCTTACTACGATAATTCCTTTTCCTTGCTCAGCCAGCTGGTTGATCAGCTGATAGATTTCAAATTTAGCACCTACGTCAATACCCCTGGTAGGCTCATCCAAGAGCAGGATATCAGGATCTGTCAGCAGCCATCTGCCCAGAATTACTTTCTGCTGATTTCCTCCTGAAAGGTTCGCGATCTTGGACTTCATTGACGGAGTTTTTACTTTCATGGCATTTATCATTTTGGTAATATCTGCTTTCATTTTTTCTCCGTTTAAAAGTCCCGTCTTCTGATATTTCGGTAAATTGGAAATTGTCATATTAAATCCAACACTCAAACCTCCAAAAATACCATCCGATCTTCGTTCCTCTGTCAGCATTGCAAATCCATTCGCCATTGCCTCTTTTGGACTTCTGTTCTGAACTTCTTTTCCTTTTACCAGTATCTGACCTTTGCCTTTCATTCTTATGCCAAATAATGTTTCAAGGATTTCCGTTCTCTTAGATCCTACTAATCCGGCGATTCCAAGGATTTCTCCCTTATGTAATTGAAAATTAACGCCCTCAAATCCTGGATTTAATGTACCGAGGTCTTTTACTTCCATTAATACATCACCTATCTTGGCTTTCTTTTCCGGATAGCGGTCTTTTAATTCTCGTCCAACCATCATTTTGATGATCTTATCAATGGTCAACTCACTGGCAGGTTTTGTATCAATCCACCTGCCATCTCTCATGACTGTTACATCATCAGAAATACGCAAAATTTCTTCCATTTTATGTGATATATAAATAATACTGGTATTCTTTTTCTTAAGCTTTTCTATAATCTTAAAAAGATGCTCTACTTCTTTCTCTGTAAGCGATGAAGTCGGTTCATCCATTACAATTACTTTTGAGTTATACGAAACTGCTTTTGCAATCTCTATCATCTGTTTTTGTGAAACTTTCAGGGTTCCTATCTTAACCTTCGGATTTACCTGAATATCCAAATCATCGAAAATCGCTTTTGTGTCTTCATACATTTTCTGGTCATCTACCAGACCATGCTTCATTGGAAATCTTCCAAGCCACATATTTTCCATAACTGTCTGATTTAATACCTGGTTCAGTTCCTGATGCACCATGGATACATGATTCTGTAATGCTTCTGATGGGCTGGAAAATTTAATGTTTTTGCCATCCAGAATGATTTCGCCCTCATCAAATGAATAAATACCGAACAGACATTTCATTAATGTGGATTTACCTGCACCATTTTCTCCCATAAGAGAATGCACTGTTCCAGGACGTACACATAACGTTACATCGTCAAGTGCTTTTACACCAGGAAACGATTTTGAAATATGCTTTAATTCCAATATATATTCTGTTCCCATTTTAAAATCCTTTCCCTCTTTTTTATTACAGGCATCCGTTTAAAACGAATGCCTGCCTGTAAAATCAGTTATTTTTTATTCATAAGTTGACTTTGCTAAATCAAGATTATCTTTGGTGATTGCCTGATATGGAACTCGTACAGCTTTTGCTTCTTCTTCCGTTTCTACACCTTCGATTCCATCCACAGCGTCTTTACCACTTGTAAGGTTCTCTGCCATTTTTACAATTGTCTGTCCCTGAGTCTTAGCATCCTGTAACACGGAACCTGTGATCTCACCGCTTTCAATCTTGGAAAGAATTTCAGGAAGAGCATCAATTCCATAAATCGGAATGTATTTGCTGCTTTCTTCTCCATCTGTATTAAATCCGGCTGCTTCTACTGCTGATAAAGCACCAAGTGCCATTGCATCGTTTCCTGCTACGCAGCATTCAATTTCGTCACCGTATTTAGATACCCATGCATCCATTTTTTCTTTTGCAGTTGCTGTTACCCACATTCCTGTATCTTCTGCAAGAAGGTCAATCTCAATTCCTGCATCTTCGATCGTGCTCTTGAGATAATCACATCTCGGCTGGGATGCTGTATGTCCCGGGTCACCCATCAGATATACAAGCTGTAATTTTCCATCACCGTTTTTATCCATTTCCGGATGTTCTTTCCAGTAGTCGATTACCATCTGTGCCTGAATAGATGCACCATAATCTCCACCTGTAGATGTTACCTGATAAGCATTTTCATAAGAATTAATTACATCGTAATCTGTTATCTCTTTGTTGAAGAAAATGATCGGAACATTTCCTGCGTCTTTACATTTCTGGATCAGTGTCGGAGCTGCTGTTACATCACATACAGAAACTGCAACTACAGAAGCTCCTTTAGCCAGCATTGTATCAACCTGATTGTTCTGTGTGGACTGGTCATTCTGTCCATCTTCGATGTTTGTTTTAAAGATTCCATCGCATGCATTTGTAATCGCTTTTCCAATATAAGAGTTGAAGTTATCAGAAGCTGAATAAATACCTGCGCCAAGAATCTTCTCATCATCAGCCTTTACCTGTGCTGCACCTACGCCGCCAACACCGGCTACCATTACTGCTGCCATTAAGACACTTAATAACTTTTTCTTCATTTGTAAACCCTCCCATTAGTTTATTTTACGCGTTTGTTATTTTGTATACTCATATTAACTTTGAGGTCCTATTTTTTCAACTTTTGATATTTAGATTAAGGGGGACATTCTTTTGTTTCTTATTTTTGTATAAAAAAAAGACGAATTATCCAAAATTTTTATCATTATTGCACATTCATCTTTTTTTTGCTTTACCATTCTTCTCTTGTCAGCACACCGTGCTTAATAAACATGGATTCTCCCTTGATTTTATTCATAATTGCAAAGTTAGCAGTAAGAAGAATTACTCCGATTCCTCTTTTCTGCAATGCTCCGATCATCTTTCTTGTAATTTCCCTCATGTTAATATCCATATCTGTAAATGGATTCTCAATGATCACAATCTTTGGCTGATACACCAGCCATTTTTCATAGGCCAGCTTCTGTAGTTCTGCATTTCCAATATTTTTCAGTTTCTTCTTATTCAGCTCATCGTTCTGAAGGAAATCACTTACACTTCTGGTATACTTTTTCGCAAACCAGAATCCTCTTACCTTTTCATGCAGCGGCACACTCACATTTTCCGTTGCACTCATATTATCCAGGATCATGCTCCTATACGGTGCTTCTGTTATAAACCCTACGCCCTCACGTACTGCCTGGCTCATATTTGATACCTTATACAATTTCTCAGAAATATAAATCTGTCCTTCTTCAATGCTCTCTTCTCCCGAAAACATTTCCCAGAAACTGCTCTTGCTTTTTTCATCTGAATAATAAATCTTAAGCAGCTCTCCGGAACACAATGTAAAATTAAGATTCTTCAGATAACAGGTACTTACATCTCTTACTTCTAATACATTGTTCTGCCCATTTATTACTTTCTGCCCATAGGCTCCAAATGTTTCTGCCTTATTTTCATATATCAGAGCTTTCAGAACTTTACTCAACTTACAGTTTAACTGAGAAATCCCAGATACAAATGTAGTTCTTCCATTTTGAACAACTGCAATAGATTCCATCCATTCCATAATAAAATCTTCAAATCCTACTGTAACCAGAAATGACATCTGGGATTTCATTTTGTCAATAAGAGAAAACACTTCTCCCAGATCCTTTTCTGACAAAAGGCTGGTAATCTCATCCAGAATCACAATTTTCTTTCTTTCCTCATAGGCTTTAAGTAATTCTATAATAATCTTTTCCTTGGCAGATAAATTTCTGACTTTATGAGGCATATCATCCGAAATATTCAGTTCCGTCCTTAACTTCCGGAAACGTTCTCTATACTCTTTCTGATCCAGAAACAGTTTTCTGTCTGAAAAAAGAAATATATTATCTTCTATCGTAATAGAAGGCAGTAATTTACTTTTAGAACCAATCACCGCCACCTGCTGTTTTAACAATCTGGCAGCTTCTTCATAAGCTTTCCTTTCCTCATTTACAAAAATCTTTCCTGAATAAAGTAAAACATTTCCAAGCAGCATATCAATAAAGAGCTTCTGTTCCAGAATATCATCGAATACGATTCCTGTTATTTCTCCCTGAAACAGTTCCAGAGACAGATCATCAAATATAACATTATTCCCTTTTTTTATCTTTCCGCCTTCTATATTCAGTAATTCTCTTTTCACTGATTTCTCTGCTCCCTGTTTGTAATGATCGGTACCGATATCCTGACTTCTGTTCCAAGATTAGGAATACTATAAATATGTATTCCATATTCATCCCCAAATAACAGCTTAATACGCCTGGATACATTCGGCAGAGCAATACCTCCACGTTTACGCTTCTCTTCTGTCAGCGGCCCTGAAGTTATCTCCAGTCTCTGGTTGATCTTTATAAGCTCTTCTTCGTCAATTCCAATTCCGTCATCATGAATATTGATCAGAAGTTTCTTCTCTGTCATCTCCAGTGAAATGGTGATAACTCCACCTTCTGCTTTCGCTTCCAGACCATGGAAAATTGCATTTTCAACTACAGGTTGCAAAGTAAGTTTAGGGAGTTTACATTCCAGGATCCTTGCATAGTCATCCGGAAAATTAACTCTCATATCCAGTTTATCTCCAAAACGATACTGCTGTATTTTAAAATAATTCTCTACATTCTCCAGTTCATCTTCTACTGAAACCAGATTTCCTGTATCCGTGATGGTATATCTGAAAAATGTAGACAATGCTTCCGTCGTATCAGCAATACTATCAATTCCTTCACATAGCGCATCTCCTCGTATTGCTTCCAGCGTATTATACAGAAAATGAGGATTGATCTGATTCTGCAGTGCAAGAAGTTCTGCATGTTTTGTCGATAACTCAATAATGTTCTTTTTATCCAATATGGAATCCAGCTTCTGCATTACTTCATTCTGCTCTGGAAAAATCTGATAATCCTGATCAATCAGTTCCTGAAAACTTCCACTCTGTATAAAATGTTTGAATAATTTTCTGGTCTCATTACATGGTTTTATCAGAAACTTATAAATAATCACATAAATGCTTCCTGTCATAACCATCTCTGTCACAATAACCACCATCATAGAAAAGAATCCCAGATATCCTTTCGATGCAGCCCATATAACTTCTATAAACTGAAGACCTGCCCCTAATCCCAGAAGAACCCACAAAAAATTAACTGCCTGTCTGCTAAATATATTTCTTTTTTTCATAGTTTTTGCACCTGCACATTTTGATTAACTATATAACTTTCTAAATTCTGAAGGATTCAATCCTGTTGTCTTCTTAAACAATTTAGAAAAATATTTCAGATCATTATATCCTACTGCAGATGCTACTTCCGCAATGTCATAATTAGTCTGTATGAGATAGTTCTTTGCATTTTGGATACGAAGCTCTGTCACATACTCAAGGAAATTTTTTCCTGTTTCTTTCTTAAACAGTGTAGAAAAATAGGCAGCATTAAATCCAATATACTCACTGACATTCTCCAGACTGATATGTTTGTTGAAATTATCATGGATATATTTCTTTGCATCACGTATCGGTTTACTCTCTTCATCCTGAATATTCTTCATATAAACCTGATGCACCCGGGACAGATCCGATTTGATCCACTGAAAGAGTTCATCATAATCCCATATCCTTCTGTACTGTTTTTTATAATCTTCAATCAGAAAAAGATTTCTGCCTTCACGAGAATATTTCATACCAAACCGCAATGTTTCAACTAATTCACCAAAAACTTCATAAACCAGTTTTCCGTCATACTTAAATGGCTTCAATTTCTCTCCAACCTTGTCAACAA
>OHSK01000612.1_pt1 | contig 17633 bp, 16 predicted proteins | sample 1578701 | NCBI WGS metagenome assembly OHSK01 (sample SAMEA3879503, study PRJEB24766) | human gut metagenome | biome: human-associated habitat; feature: feces | place: USA | collected 1985/1987
ATGAGGGATAAATGTCCCCCATGGGAAAAAGTTAGGTCATAATGTTACAAAAATGCTTGACCAGAACATCCTTTACCATATCGCTTAGTTAGTTCTTTAGATATTTCCTTTATTACCTTTAATCCATACTCTGAACGTTCATCCCCACCTAATTCTTCTTCTGCAATTCTGTAACCAAGCAGCCAATTTCTCTGTACGAGCAATGTATTGACCGCCCGATATGCAGTTTTTTGTGAGGACTCAATAATCCCACACATATCATTTAAAATGTCATCGGTTTTAACAAAATTATCCATAATAATATTTTGTTCGTTTTTTTCCAATTTATTCTCCATAACTATCGCTCCTTTGGATTGCATTTTTTAAATATATCCATCGGTTTCTCAACATGCTTAAACCCAACTTTTCTTCCTGAGGGTTGATTTACCCCTTCCTTATGATACCACACCGCTTGTACCGCCTGCATTCCAAATGTCTGCGCTGCCTCCAGTTCATAACTTCCACCATCTCCCACATACAGGCACTCATCTGCTTTGACACCCAGTTTTTCAATACATCTTTCAAATATGGCAGGATCCGGCTTTTGTATTCCTTCATCAAAAGATAAACAGGCAGCATCAAAAAACGGATACAAAACACTCTTCTTTATAACCATTGCCTCTTCGGAAAAACAATTGCTGATCAATCCAATTAATATTCCCTTTTCTTTTAATGCCTTTAACATTGGAATAATTTCTATATGCAGGTGTTCAAACGCTTCTTCTTTACAATGAATGCGCTTTTTCAAAATGGTATTCATTTTCTCCTCAGAAAAGCAGTTATTTTCCCTCAGTACCTTTTCCAATAGTTCCTCTAAAGTAATTTCTCCTATCGTTCTGTTTTTTTCTTCCGTGCGCCATATTTTCTGAAATTTTTCTTCCGGAATACCAGCATCTGCCGCCATCTGCGTTCCAAAATACAAGGGGCTGTCAAAAAGAGTTATAAGCGTCTCATACATATCAAATATTACTGCTTTTATCACCCGCATCACCTCAATTTTTACTCAATGTGTTTTTCTTCTTGGCTAATTGCAATCAGGTATCTATTCTGACAATTTCAGTCAGTGCCTTATTCCGATATATCAAATCATCTCTTACGGTAAATCCCTGTGTTTCCCAAAACGCATTTCCTGCACTATTTCTGTCAAATACCACCAGAGCAGCCTTATTAATTCCTAACGCCGATAATTCATTCATTGCCTTATCAACCAATTTCCCCGCAATTCCCATCCTTCTATAATCAGGACGAACCGCTGTATGGTATATATAACCACGTCTTCCATCATTTCCCGCCATGATTACTCCTATAATTTTGGAATCCTTTTCAGCCACAAGACAGGTATCCGGATTTCTTTGAATAAACTTATCGATGCCCTCTTTCGAATCATCGAGATTATTTAGTCCCATTCCAACACACGACATCCATAAATCATACACATTATCATAATCTTCTATTTTCATTTTTCTAATAACCATTGCTTGTCCTCTCCTTTTGTTCGTTATTTATCAAATTGACCTTACAAAAGCATGGATGATTTTCCTGCTGTTTTCATCCACCTCATAGGAAAATTCCGGGTGCCACTGAACACCCATTATAAACTTACGGGAAGGCATATATATCCCTTCAATCAATCCATCTTCGGAAATTGCCGTTTTTTGAAAATCAGGCGACAGCGTTTTGACTGCCTGATGGTGATAACTGTTTACTCCCATCTGTTCCTTTTTCAAAATATGATAAAGAGGTGTGTCCTTTTGTATCGTAACCTGATGTACTGTCCTGTCATACGGCGGTTTCATATGGTGATCGATGCTGCTGTTATATTCCCGTTCTAAATCCTGATACAGCGTCCCACCGTAGCAGGCATTCATAAACTGAACGCCTCGGCAGATTCCCAGCACAGATTTATCCTTTTCTATCGCTCTGTCTAAAATATACCGTTCCATTTTATCTCGTAATTTCGATTTGACAGCTTATTTTTTCCCATTATACACCAAATGAAGAACCCTGTAAATACGTTTTAACTCTTGCAAAGTGTAGAAAAACATAATTCGTATATTTCCTTAATAAAGCGGAAATATTATGATAAAATATGATCAATCGTAGATTTTCATAAAAATACGGAGGTGCGTTATGACTGACAGAGGAAGTATTATTAAAATTGGTGAAAACGATTATGAGCTTATTCTCACAACAAGGGCAACAAAGGAAATTGCCAAAAGGTACGGCGGACTTGAAAACCTCGGTGACAGGCTTATGAAAAGTGAAAATTTTGAAATGGCACTTGATGAAATCATCTGGCTTATCACCTTGCTTGCAAACCAGAGTGTTATGATTTACAATCTGAAAAATCCGAACAGCAAAAAGCCTTTGCTTTGTGAGGACGAGGTTGAGCTTTTAACCTCACCGTTTGACCTTGCTGAATACAAGAATGCAATTATGGACTCAATGCAGAAAGGCACAAAGCGAAACATTGAAAGTGAGCAAACCTCAAAAAACACGAAAGTCGGGTAACAGACGATGAACTGTTTACCCGACTTCTTTATTACGGACTTGCTCACCTAAATCTTTCGCAGGAAGAAGTGTGGCTCATGCCGTTCGGACTTTTGCTTGATTTGTGGGAGTGCCATAAGCAGTATAACGGAATCACAAACCCGAAAAGAAATTTGACGATTGATGATGTTATACCGTTAGGAATTTGATTTTATGCCTTGAGGAGGTGAGAATATGGCGGATAGTTTTGGACTTAAGCTTGGCATTGAGGGCGAAAAGGAATTTAAAAAGTCGCTTGCTGAAATCAATCAGAGCTTTAAGGTGCTCGGCTCTGAGATGAAACTTGTGTCCTCGCAGTTTGATAAGAACGACAATTCCGTTCAGGCTTTATCGGCAAGAAATACGGTTCTCAACAAGGAGATTGACGCACAAAAGCAGAAGATTGAAACCCTCAGGCAGGCACTTGCAAATGCATCAGAGTCCTTTGGTGAAACCGACAGAAGAACACAAAGCGGGCAGATTCAGCTCAACAACGCACAGGCATCACTCAACGGTATGGAGCGTGAACTGAACAGTAATAATTCTGCACTTGAACAGGCAAAGACGGATATTGAGGGTACAGAAAAATCTCTTGAAAAGGTTGACGGTCGGCTTGATGATACTGCCGAAAGTGCCGATGATATGGGCGATGAAATCAAGGACGCAGGCGACAAGGCGGATAAGTCAAAGGAGAGGTTTTCAAAGCTTGGTTCGGTACTCAAGGGTGTGGGTGTTGCGATGGGTGCGGTTGTTACTGTGGCTGCCGCAACTGCCGTTAAGCTCGGCAAGGAGGTAGTCAATGCCTATGTTGACTATGAACAGCTTGTCGGCGGTGTTGATACGCTTTTCAAGGGCTCATCGCAGAAACTGCAAAGCTACGCATCTAATGCCTACAAAACGGCAGACCTTTCTGCAAATGACTATATGGAAACCGTTACAGGCTTTTCCGCAAGCCTCATTCAGTCGTTTGGCGGTGATACGGACAAGTCGGTAAAGTATGCAGATATGGCAATCACGGATATGGCAGATAACGCAAACAAGATGGGTACAGATATGTCACTCATTCAGAATGCGTATCAGGGCTTTGCCAAGCAAAACTACACCATGCTCGATAACCTTAAACTCGGCTACGGCGGTACTAAAGAGGAAATGCAAAGACTTCTCTCTGACGCAGAAAAAATATCGGGCGTTAAGTATGACATTTCGTCATATGCCGATGTGGTCGATGCAATCCATGTTATGCAGGAGAGTATGGATATTGCCGGCACTACTGCAAAAGAGGCGGAGGGTACAATTTCGGGTTCGGTTAATGCGTTGAAATCCTCGGTCACAAACCTTGTGGTAGGATTTGGCGACGCAAACGCTGACCTTGATGTGTTGTGTGAAAATGTTGTAACAGCATTTCAGACCGTGCTTGAGAATATCTCGCCTATTGTGGAAAATCTCATCTCAGCCTTGCCGACAGTCATTACCACACTGCTTGAATCGGCAGGTGAAATGCTTCCCACTGTTCTGGAAACTCTTGCAGAATTGTTTGCACAGGTGCTTGAGGGATTGCTTCAGCTTTTGCCACAGCTGATTCCCGTTGCGGTATCGGCTTTATTAACAATTACGAATGCAATTGTTGAAAATCTGCCCTTGCTGATTGAGTCGGCAACCTTGCTCGTAGCAACTCTCGTACAAGGCCTTGCAGACGCACTGCCTACACTAATTCCTACTGAGGTCAATGCGGTTATGACGATTGTACAGGGACTTCTGGACAGCTTGCCGTCAATTCTTGACGCAGGACTTGAACTTGTGTCAGCACTTGCACAGGGTATTCTTGATGCACTTCCCGACCTCATATCTAAACTGCCTCAGATTATTATGGGCATAGTTACATTTCTTTTAAATTCAATACCGCAAATAATACAGACGGGCATTAAGCTGCTGACCTCTCTTGTGAGTGCTTTGCCCGATATTATCACATCAATAGTCAAGGCAATTCCGCAGATTATCAACGGAATTATAAATGCGGTAATAAATTCAATTCCGCAGATTATTCAGGCAGGCATTGACTTGCTCATTTCACTTGTCAAGGCTCTGCCCACCATTATCGTCACAATCGTGAATGCAATCCCCGACATCATTTCGGGCATTGTTAATGCTCTTATTGACAATATTCCGGCAATAATTCAGGCGGGTATTGATTTGTTGATTTCGCTTGTTAAGAATCTGCCGACTATCATTAAGGAAATTGTAAAGGCAGTACCTAAGATTATTGAAGGCATTGTAAAGGCCTTTGGTTCACTTATGTACAAGATTGTTGAAATTGGCGGTAACATTGTAAAAGGCTTGTGGGACGGTATCTGCGGTCTTGCATCGTGGCTCTGGGATTCAGTCAGCGGTTGGATTTCGGGTATCTGGGACGGCATCTGCGACTTTTTTGGCATTCACTCACCATCAAAGGAAATGGCATGGGTCGGCGAAATGCTCGTCAAGGGTCTTGCCGGCTCTATTGACAAGAACGGTGATATGGCTGTTCGTGCCGCCGAGGGTATGAGCAGTGATGTTTCAAGTGTTATGAACTCACTTGCTGATGATATGAAAACTGCTTTGCCGACTGATTTCAGCATTGACGGAAATGTTAAAGGCTTGGTTGATAATTCAAATTCTACTGTTTTGGGTAAGAGCGGTCTTTCACTTGTGCTGAATATTGCAAATTTCAACAACTACTCAAATGACGATATTTCTCAGCTTACAAATGAAATTATGGAAACTGCAGGTCAGTTTGCCAAAAGGAAAGGACTGGTGTTTGCTTGAACTATTTTGAATACAACGGCGTCAGGTCATCTGATATGGGACTTCATATACAGAGAAAGAATGTGTACTCCTCGTCAAAGTACGATTCTTCCTTTGTGTCAATCCCCGGTCGCAACGGTGACCTGATTGTACCGAATCGCAGATATGAAAATACACAGGTGAGCTATTCTGTATATCTGTCTGCAAAGAACAGTCAACAGCTTGCAGACAGCATTACAAAAATCAAGGCTTGGCTGTACACACAGCCCGACAGGTATCACATACTAAAGGACAGCTACGATAAAAGATTTTTTAGATATGCTCTCTTTAACTCCTCACTTGATATTGAAGATGAGCTTAACAAAATCGGTGTGTTTACCGTAAGCTTTAACTGCAAGCCGTTTAGATATGACATTGACGGTGAGCTACCGCACAGTATTGATGTGGTGCTGAATTTTCCGTATATGATTTTTTGCAGAATGGACGGTTCAAAGCCGGAAAACGACTGGAGCAACCGTTGGAATCAGACGGCAGACCTTGTTGTGCCGAGTGGTAAGAATATGTTTGTACTGAATACAAATTCGTGGACAGACGGCTACTGGGACAGCTATTCAGATGCAGACAAGAGCAGAATATATCTTAAGGTAAACGAAAACTGGAAAAAGGAGAATGCAAGGTTTGCCCTCTACACATTTCTCAGTGACGAAACCGCATGGTATTCTCTCAAAAAGGTCAGCGAGGATATTTACAGAGTGACCTTGCCGTCAAAGGGTGAAACTATACTTGTGAATCCGTACAGCTTTGAGAGCAGACCGCTTATTCATCTTAACGGCAACGGTACGGGTACGCTTACCATTGATAACGAAAACGGCAGACACGAATGGACATTCAGCAATATTGACGAGTTCATTGAGATTGACAGCGAAAAGATGTGCTTTTACAAGGACAACACGCTGAAAAACGATACTGTTACAGGCACGGGATTTCCTTTGCTTACTGCGGGTGAAAACAGGTTCATTCTCGGCGGTGGCATAACAGACGGTTCAGTATTTCCAAGGTGGTGTTCGTTATGATGCCGATTTTATACAGAGCAGATGAAACCGAGTTTGACACTTACGGAATCGGTGTGCTGTCGGACTGCACCTTTTGCAAAGTTACAGAGGAGCGAAACGGTGCGTTTGAATGTGTGATGAAATATCCTCTGCACGGTGCATTGTTTGATGAGATTACAAACGACAGGGTTATACTCGTTAAGCCGAATGACACATCAAGGTCACAGCCGTTTCGCATATACAGAATAACCACTCCGATGAACGGCATCATCACGGTATATGCTCAGCACATTTCATATGACCTGTCGGGAATCGGTGTGCTATGCTTTGAGAGCAAATCGGTTTCGCCACAGCTTGCACTCGAGAGGATTTTTTCAAGCACCTCATCACAGCACAGCTTTAATTGCAAAACCGACCTTTCTGCACCGAGGGCATTTTCAGTTGACAGGCCGATGAGCGTTCGTGCTGTTCTGGGCGGTACGGAAGGTTCAGTTCTTGATGTGTGGGGCGGTGAATACGAATGGGATATGTTTGATGTCATTCTCCACTCAAAGCGAGGCAAGGACAACGGTGTGGTAATTGAATACGGCAAGAACCTCACATCACTTGAGCAATACAATGATTTTTCATCGGTATATACACACCTTTTGCCCTATGCGGTTGTAAAGAACGGTGATACCGAAAATGTGGTTATTCTTTCGGAAGCCGTACTTCCTGTTGTCGAAAAATATGCGAGAGAGAAAACCTTGATCAAGGACTTTTCGTCATTTTTTAAGGACGGAGAAACCGTTACCGAGGACACACTTCGAGCAAAGGCTAAGTCATACATCAAACAGAATCTGTTCGGTGACGAAACTCCCACGGTGAAGGTGTCGTTTGAACCGCTATGGCAACAGCCCGAATATTCGCAGTTCCTCGAAAAGGTGAACCTCTGCGACACAGTGACCGTCAGACACGCAGATATGAATATTGAGGTAAAGACGAAGGTTATTGAAACCGTATATGACGCACTGGCCGAGAAATATTCATCAATCACACTCGGAACGGCAAAATCAAACTTTGTGAATACGGTTGCAGAAATCAAAAGTACAACCGATAAAATCAAAAAGGAAACCGACAGCTTTCCGTTACTTATGAATACTGCTATTAAAAATGCCACTTCGCTGATTTCAGGTCAGCAAGGTGGCTTTGTTGTTATGCACACGGATTCTGTTACAGGCAAGCCGTATGAACTTTTGATTCTTGACAACGAAAATCTGTACGATGCAAGGAATGTGTGGCGGTGGAATGTCGGTGGCTTAGGTTTTTCAAAGAGTGGATACAACGGCCCGTACGAAACTGCGATTACTGCTGACGGAAAAATCGTGGCTGACTTTATTACAAGCGGAACGCTTATGGCAAATATCATCAAGGCGGGAGTAATCAGTTCGGCTGATAATTCTTCATGGTGGGATTTGGAAAGCGGAGAGGTACACCTAAGTGCATATACAAAAACAGAGGATACCGACAAACTCAGCGACAGTATTGCTGAAATTACGGAAAGGACATCAACACTTGAACAGACCGCAGAGGACATTTCCTTTAAAATCAACGAGCAGTCCACGGGCGGAAAGAACTATCTTTTAAACTCATCGGCTCTCAACGGACTTTCGGATGATTGGGAGTATTCGGGATTGGTCACTGTACTTTCCGATACAGATGTAATCAGTCACACCTCTTCGGGTTCTGCCTTTGTACTCGGTGAGGAAAGCACCTTGTCGCAAAGTGTGTATAACTCGGTTGCCGACAGAGCATTTGTGCTGTCACTTAGGGCAAAGAAAAGCTACTCACAGCTTAGTGCATATATGTATGTGCAGTACAACGGTGCAAAAAGAGCATATCTTTTTGATACCAAGGACAGCTTTGACTGGACGGATTTTTCGGTTGTACTTCCAGATGTATCAGACGGTGAGATTACAGTATTTATTTACAGCCGTGGTTCTTCCCTTAAGGTAAGCGACCTTATGCTTACTGACGGAAGTATTATCCAACACTGGTCGCCTGCACCGAACGAGATATACACAAACGAGGTAAAGATTGACCGCAAAGGCATTGAGGTTTCAAACAGCAAGTCCTCGCAGAAAACAGTAATTACAAACACTGAATTTTCCGGCTACTACAACGGTGAAAAGATATTCACCCTAAACAAGGACGAAACTCAGACGAAGAAAACCACAGTTGACGGTGAGCTTACAATCGGCAGAACAAAGCTGATTCCGATGTCAAACAGTTCACAGGGACTCAACATTGTAATTCTTGATTAGGAGGCAATATGGCAAAGACAACGGTTGTCAATAGAATTGACACGATTTACATAGATACGGAAAATCCGACCGTATCAGTAAACACAACGGTAAATGACGCAGGTCTTAAACACAGCATTACGATTACCATACGAGGTATTCCGATAACTGGCATATCGGGACTTGCGTGGAACAAGGGGACGGCAAACAGGATTATTCCCATTCCTATGGACAGCAGAACGGGCATTTTAAAGGCTATGTATGAAGACAAGAGCGTTACGGCAAAGCTAACAGTCACCACATACAAGGGTTCAACCTATGTAGGCATTTCTGAAAGGAATTGTCAGATTACCACCACATCGCACAGCTCAAGGCCTGTAATTAACGGGTTTATCTATCTTGACACCAATTTAAAGACCACTGCCGTTACGGGCAACTCAAAGCTGTTTATTCAGAACTATTCAAATCTCAAGGTTACTCCGCTTACGGCAAAGCCGAGAAATGAATCGAAGATTACAGGCTACACGGTAAGCTGTAACGGTGTGAGCAAATCAAGTACAACTGCAAAGGAATTGAATCTTGGTACAATCACCAAAAGCGGTGATGTGGTGGTTATGGTCACGGTCACGGACTCAAGAGGTTACACAACGAGCATTAAAAAGACGATTACCGTTATTCCGTACAGCAGTCCGAATCTCAGTACGATTACACTAAGACGAACAAATGAGATTGAGTCGGAAATCCAGCTTATTTTCAACGGTTCATACTCACCAATCACAATTGACGGGATAAATCACAATCAGCTTTTATCCTTTCGCTACCAATACAAGAGGACAAGTGAAGCAAACTACGGAAATTTTGTTAACATTTTAGATGAGCTGAAAATGAACGGAACAAGCTATTCATACTCAAATCTTCAACTTATGGAGCTTGATGTGAATATGTCATACAGCTTTCATATTGAAATTCGGGATGTGATGGAAAAGTCGGTTATTACGGACCTGTACTTTACCATTCCGCAAGGCACTCCGCTTGTTGCATTACGCAGGCAGAAGGTAGGCATTAACAATCCAAACCCACAATCCGCACTTGATGTGACGGGTGAAATACATATGAACGGCTTTCCTGTTATGGGCATTATACAGACCTCTGTTGAGGACGATGTCAGCCTTAACAGTCTTACAACGCAGGGTATTTATTTCAGACGAAGAGTACCGCAGGAGAATATGAACTATCCGGCACTTGTATTCGGTATGCTTGAAGTATTTTCTTGCAGTACAAATCTTGTGACACAGAGATATACGGCAAGGGACAGTCCGTTTGATGTGTATATCCGTTCAAAGGTGAATTCAAGTTGGAGCAAGTGGGTTAAAAAATAGACACAGGAGGTATTTATGAAACAGATTTGGAACAGCATTCAGACTGCATTCATCGCACTTGGAGGAACACTCGGGTGGTTTCTCGGAGGTGCAGACGGCTTTCTGTATGCACTCATTGCATTTGTAGTTATCGACTACATTACAGGAATGATGTGTGCCTTTGCCGACAGAGAGCTTTCGAGCAAGATTGGTTTTAAAGGCATTTGCAGGAAGGTGATTATCTTTCTGCTTGTGGGAGTGGCGAATCTCCTTGATGTGTACATTATCGGCACGGGCAGTGTGCTGAGAACGGCAGTGATTTTCTTCTATCTCTCAAATGAGGGCTTGTCACTGCTTGAAAACGGAGCACATCTGGGACTTCCCATTCCCGAAAAGATTAAAAATGTGCTTGCACAATTACACCACAGAAGTGAAAAGGAGGACGACTGAATGTCATACACAAACAGCAAATTAGTTAGCTACACAAAAATTTCACCAAACAGAAACATCAATCGCAATCACAAGATTGATACAGTTTCAATTCACTGCGTAGTCGGGCAGTGCTCTGTTGAAACTCTCGGCTCAATCTTTGCATCAAGGGACAAGGAGGCAAGCTCAAACTATGGTATCGGCTATGACGGCAGAATCGGAATGTATGTTGAGGAAAAGGATCGCAGCTGGTGCACCTCATCTGCGTCAAATGACAACAGGGCGATTACCATTGAGGTTGCGTCCGATACCTACCACCCATACAGAGTAAATGATGTTGCGTACAAGTCTTTGATTAAACTGCTTGTTGATATCTGCAAGAGAAACGGTATCAAAAGGCTTGTGTGGTCAACAAACAAGTCAGAGAGAATGAATCACCTTAACGGCTGCAATATGACGGTTCATAGGGATTATGCGAACAAGTCCTGCCCGGGTGATTACCTCTACAATCTTCACGGACAGATTGCAAAGGAGGTAAACGCTCAACTTGGTTTAGGCAGTTCAAAACCTGCGACTTCAAAGAAAACTCTCTATCGTGTACGCAAAAGTTGGAAGGACGCAAAGTCGCAGAAGGGTGCTTTCTATGACCTTTCAAATGCCAAGAAATGTGCCAACAAAAACAGCGGTTACTCTGTTTTTAATGAAAGCGGAAAAGTTGTGTACACGCTAAAGTCATCGGGCAAAAAGTCAGTTGATGCCATTGCAAAAGAAGTAATTCAGGGCAAATGGGGCAACGGCGCCGACCGCAAAAACCGCCTCACCAAAGCCGGCTATAACTACAACACCGTACAGAAAAGAGTAAATGAGATTTTATCTTAACAGACAATAGCATAATATTCTAACAAAGCCAAATCCCCATCAAGGTGTTTTTTCTCCTTGATGGGGATTTTTTTCGCTCAAAACCTCTGTTTATCTCCAGTGGAAAGTGAATAACAAAAAAACGGAGGTAGTATTATGCAGAATGAAGTGAGAACAGTATTGCAGACAACAGATGTTGAGTCACATTTAAAAATGTCTGCAAAGCCGTTGACAGATGCGGAGCTTTTACAGGACTACAACTATTTTATAGCGCAGAGGGTAGCTAAGGATATGCTTGAAAAAGGACTTATCTCGTTGGAAGAATTCAACAAATTAACAAAGAAAAATCGTGATACATTCTCTCCATTTTTAGCCGAGATTATGCCGAAAACAACTTGACAATTGTGACATTTAGAGTGATGTATATACAAGTGAAAGGGGAGGTGAGTTATCATGAAAAAGGTTACGAAAATTGACAAAATTCAACCTGCAAAAAATGCCGAGAATAAACTGCGTGTTGCAGCTTACTGCCGAGTTTCAACGGCGACTGATGCACAGCTTGAAAGCTTGGAAGCACAAAAGAACCATTATGAAAACTACATCAATTCACGAGATGACTGGTGCTTTGCGGGTGTGTACTACGATGAGGGCATAACAGGCACAAAGGCAAGTAAAAGGCCGGAACTTATGCGGCTTTTAGCTGATTGCAAGGCAAAGAAAATTGATTTTGTAATTATGGATTGTCTGGAAATTGTGAGAACACTTCTCAACCTGAATATTCCGGTATATTTTGAAAAGGAAAATATAAATACCGGTTCTATGGAAAGCGAGCTCTTTCTGTCAGTTCTCAGCACAATGGCTGAGGGTGAATCCGCTTCTATTTCATCAAACAACAGATGGTCAATTAAAAAGCGTTTTGAAAACGGAACTTACAGATTAAGTAGTGCACCTTATGGTTATAAGCTTGAATCAGGTGGACTGCAAGTTGTTTCTGAACAGGCAGATATTGTAAAGCGAATATTCAGAGAACTGCTTTCAGGTAAAGGAATGTACTCAATTGCTAAGGAGTTGAACGCTGAACAGGTGCCAACGCAAAAGGGCGGAAGGTGGACATCGACAAGTGTGCACAATATTCTTACGAATGAAAAATATACAGGTGATTGTATTTTTCAGAAAACCTATGCCGACAGTAATTTTAATCGTCATACAAATAACGGAGAGCTTAACAGGTACTTAATACAGAATCATCATGAGGCAATTATCAGTCACGAGGATTTTAATGCTACCGCTGTACTTATTGAACAAAGGGCTGCCGAAAAGGGAATAGAAAGCGGTAGTGATAAATATCAGCAGAGATATGCTTTTTCCGAAAAGCTTATTTGTGGTGAGTGCGGAAATACCTTTCGCAGAAGAATTCATAAGGGCAAGTACAATAGCTATGTTGCGTGGGTGTGCAATACTCACCTGTCTGATACTAACAGGTGCTCAATGCTGTTTGTAAGAGATGATGCGTTAAAGCTTGCGTTTGCAACTATGCTTAATAAGCTGATTTTCAGTTACAGACTGCTTCTCAAGCCATATCTTGCAGCAATGCAAAGCAATACAGCTGATGAAGCCTTGCTCCGTATTCAATATCTTGAAAACCAGCTTGACCAGAATGCCGAGCAGCGCAGTACATTGCATAAACTGATGGCGCAAGGCTATATTGACCAAATACTTTACACGCAGGAAAGCAACGAATTACTTTTACAGGCTCGTGATTTTAGAAGTGAAATCGAGGCGCTGAATAATACGGTGGCGGGTGATACTACAAAGGTTTATGAAACCGAGCGCCTGATAAATTACTGCAAACGCGGTGAAATGCTGACGGATTTTAATGAGAGTTTATTTGAGTTATTTGTTGACCATATTTTGATTTATTCACGACAAAAAATAGGATTTGTTCTGAGATGTGGACTTACATTTGAGGAGATGATTTAATGGGACACACGCCATTTGGATATATAATCGTTGACGGAAAGGCTGTTGTTGACGAAGGCACTGCCGAACAGGTTCGCAATGTCTATTTGAATTACCTTAGCGGACTTTCTCTTGTCAATGCGGCAAAGAGGGCAGGACTTAATATGCGACATTGCGGAGTGAAGAATATGCTGCAAAACAAGCACTATCTTGGCGATGACTTCTACCCGCAAATAATAGACAATGAAATTTTTAATGCTGCCAAAATGGAATTGAGTGAACGCTCCTCAAGGTTAGGTAGAAACAATCGCTACAAGCCTGAAAAAATAAAAAAGCCACCAATAGCATTTAGGCTTGGCAGCATAACTGAAAATTTTGATAATCCAATCAGACAGGCAGAGTACATATATAGTCTGATAGAAAGTGGGAACATTTGATGGGAAATGTTATGATTATTCCTGCAAAACTACAGGTTGGAAATACCTCACGACGGCAGGAGGATAAGCCAAAGCTTAGAGTTGCCGCTTATTGTCGAGTCAGTACTGATAGCGATGAACAGGCATCAAGCTATGAAACTCAGGTTGAGCACTATACCGAGTATATCAAGAAAAATCCTGAATGGGAGTTTGCCGGCATTTATGCAGATGACGGTATTTCAGGTACCAACACTAAAAAGAGAGAAGAATTTAATCGTATGATTGAGGCCTGCAAGGCGGGTGAAATTGATATGATAATCACCAAATCAATCAGCCGTTTTGCAAGAAATACCCTTGATTGCTTAAAGTATATACGAATGCTTAAGGATAAGAACATACCGGTATTCTTTGAAAAGGAATCCATCAATACAATGGACGCAAAGGGAGAGGTTTTGCTTACAATTATGGCGTCACTTGCTCAGCAGGAGTCACAATCACTCAGTCAGAATGTGAAAATGGGTCTGCAGTTTCGCTATCAGAATGGTCAGGTGCAGGTAAACCACAATCACTTTCTCGGATATACAAAGGATAGGGAAGGCAACCTTGTGATTGATCCGGAGCAGGCTGAGGTGGTAAAGCGTATTTACAGAGAATACCTTGAGGGCAGTTCTATGGACAAAATTGCAAAAGGGCTTGAGAAGGACGGTATTTTGACAGGTGCCGGGAAAAAGAAATGGTGGACGAGCACCATCAACAAGATTCTCCGTAACGAGAAATATATTGGTGATGCACTTTTACAAAAGACATACACCACTGATTTTCTTAACAAAACCAGAGTTAAGAACAACGGCATTGTTCCGCAATATTATGTTGAGAATAATCACGAGGCGATTATTCCGAAGGATATTTTTCTGAGAGTGCAAGAAGAACTTGTACGCAGACGAGTGGTCAAGACCAGTGCAAACGGTAAAAAACGCAGTTACAGCTGTAATCACTGTTTTGCACAGCTTGTTATTTGTGGCGAGTGCGGTGAAATGTTCCGCAGAATCCATTGGAATAATCGAGGCTGTAAATCCATAGTTTGGCGATGTCTGAGCAGACTTGAGGCGACAGGCCTTGAATGTCACGCAAGAACGGTAAATGAAAAGGTATTAGAAAATGTGGTGGTTCAGGCAATAAACACGCTCCTTGGCGACAAATCTACCTATCAAGCACAACTGCAGCAAAATATAGCACAGGTGATTCGTGATGCAAACAAGAGCACTACCGAAAAAATAGACGAGCAGTTGATGGCTCTGCAAAAAGAACTTTTACAAAAGGCAAACAACAAGGAAGCCTATGATGAAATCGCAGAACAGATATTTACACTCAGAGAACAGCGCCAGCAAAACACTGTCGATACCGCCGCCAGAGATGCACAGATTCAGCGTATCAATGAGCTGCAGGATTTCATTAAGCAGCAAAGTGCTACCCTCGAAGTTTTCGATGAGACATTGGTAAAACGCTGGCTGAAGCAGATTACAGTCTATAATGATCACTTTACGGTAGAACTTAAATCTGGACTGAAAATTGATATTGAAGGGTAATGATTGTTGACGTACGAAACCCACTCGACTATGAAATTGGTAGGCGAGTGGGTTTTGTATTATTTTCACCATGGAAAAAATTGAGAAATAAATTCTGGTATTTGATTAGCGTTAAATAACCATGAAATAATGACGAAAACAGCAATGCATAAGCATGCTATATTTATAGTTTTGATATCAAATAATTCTGTGTTATTTTCGTTTATTTTAAAAATAAACTTAACTAAAACGTAGATTACATTAATAAGAATAAATGCTAGAAAATCAATGACTAGTAGCAATCTGAATATGCTGACTGCAGAGATATTTTTCAAAACAGATGTAGAAAATGTTATTCCCCCAACAAAGGTAAGCACAACTGCCGCAAAAATACCAAGTATTGATATATATTCCTTCTCAATACCTTTTATTTGCTTTTGTAAATCTGATTTAGATTCCTCTATGCTGTTTGCAAAAATGTTATTTGTATTTTCAATCTGATGCAAAGCTAATTGACAGTGATCGTAAATTTTAACAATTATTTTTTTGATGTCATTACTTATTTCGTTATCATCATTAAGTGAATACAATAACAATTTTTCTAAATTTGTTGCAAAAATTCCTCTTTTAGACATCTCTAGAGAAAAGACATAATTACTTATTTCTGAATAAAGAATCCTATCCAACTTATCAGATGTTTCAATATACGCTTTGATATTATTAACAGTTTTTTGTGGATCGTAGTTTTGTGTATTCATAGATAATGCTTTGCATATTCCATTTATTTTTCTTTTAGTGTTGGTAAATTTTTTCGATTGCTCTAATGACATTTCTTTGTTATCTGTTGTCCGTAGTAATCTATCTAAATTATCATCAGCCATTAAAATACTCCCTTATCGCATCAAGTGTAATCTCATTGTTTTGATGTTGTGCATATGCATCAATCCATGGTGATTGTCTGTGTGTCAATGACACAAGGTCAGTTGCTGAAAAATCTGAAAATTTATCGATTACTTTATCAATGAGATTTTTGTCTTCGTTTGTAATAGTATTATCCTGAAATTTAATTCTTTCAGAATTCCAAATATCATCTTTATCTAACGAAATGTATGATTCAATAGTAGGGATATCTCCACTTCCGTATTGCTTGTATTCATGGTACGCTTCAGGTACAACTGGACCAAAGTCCCATGCTTCTATTCTCTCGTTAAAACAGGGAGAATGGTCTTTTTTATTTGTTAAGAAATAAGCCTGAATAAAATAAAGCACTTTTTGAAGTTTAAGATTTGAAATACCGTAATCATGGTCATTACTATAATTAATTACATGCCGGCAAACGTCTAGTACATGATAACTCATTATTTGAAACTCCTTTCCTCCATAACTATTATACCACATTTTATTTGGTTCGTGTGATTTTTTTGAAAAATTTGCTATATAGTTTTGTCTATCTGTTATAGTAACTGTAAATTTTAGTATAGCTTTTAAATTTATTACTAATTGATTGCGAAAATCAAGCGTTTAACATCTAATCCACTCACTCAATTTGCATTATCTAATCCGAGGTTACAACCTGAACGAAATTTTGCGTTGGATATGTTTCCGCAAGATACAACCGAGCATTTTCGGTAGTCAGGCGTACAGTTTTAATTTCTGAAAAAGTCAGCAAACAAGCTGTTTTTCAGGCTGGTTGATCATTTCCTTGACATCAAGACTACAGTTTCGATGTGTGCTGTGTGGGGGAACATATCTACGGGTTGGATTTTTTGGGCTTTGTAGGGGCTGTTTTGGGTTAGGTAGGCTAAATCTCTTGCCAATGTTTCGGGGTTGCAGGAAACATAGACAACCTTTTTCGGAGACATTTTGATTAGTGAGTCGAGAAATTTTCGGTCACTGCCGGCTCTTGGCGGATCCATAAACACAACATCGGGCTTTTCGTCTTCGTCTGCAACTTCTCTCATGAACTCGCCCGCATCGGCTTTGTAGAAACGGATATTTTTCAGATTATTTGCCCTTGCGTTTACGATTGCATCCCTCACGGCATCGCCGTTAAGTTCTGCACCTATAACATTGCCTGCGCCGTTTTTGGCGGCAATTATGCCGATTGTGCCGATTCCGCAGTAGGTGTCAAGCACGGTTTCGTTGCCTTTGAGATTTGCAAATTCAATTGCTTTGCCGTACAAAATTTCGGTTTGAACGGGGTTAATTTGGTAAAAGCTTTTCGGCGAAATTCTGAACCTGCAACCGCAGAGAATATCCTCAATATAACCCTTGCCGTACAGCACTTTCTGATTGTCACCGAGTACAAGGTTGGTGCGGTAGGGGTTTATATTTTGCACAATGGTTGTGATTTCGGGAAACTGTT